>Ga0180222_1000405_pt1 | contig 64648 bp, 90 predicted proteins | sample eDN5th37CKraftOP_FD_151336 | JGI IMG/M metagenome (GOLD analysis project Ga0180222, IMG submission 151336) | Enriched Organic Plus compost microbial communities from Emeryville, California, USA - eDNA 5th pass 37_C Kraft OP (version 2) (version 2) ... | reverse complement strand
TCTTCTGCAAACTCAAAGAGTTCAAGCGCATCGCCATGCGTGCCGACAAAACCGACCAGAGCTTCAACGCCATCATCCATCTCGCAGCAGCCGTCATAAACTCCCGATGAATCTCAACAGGCCTTAGGCCACAAAGTCAAGCGATCGCGACGCTGTCGAGGAATGGCTGCGGCTGCCGCTCTGGGTCACGCGCAACCTCATAGATTGCGGACGTCTCAAGGTGGTTCGGACATCGGCGGAAAATGTATTAGTGGTAGCGGAGGAAGCGCTATCGCCCAATACAGTGCTCGAGACGGTGCACCCTGCTGGATGTCCATGGCGGTGCGCCACAGGCGCTCGGCCGAGCGCTGGAACTGAGCCTCTGAATGGCTGTTGTCGGAAAGCCATTCGCCGGTCGTCCAGGTTTTTGTTGTTGTGAACAGGTCGTCGCGATGCCGAGCTCGGTCGCGAAGTCGCCGACATTGACTTCCGCCATGCCGTAGAGAGCGGCGACGTGTCGACCACCGTCCGCCTGCCTCATAAAAGCGGCGAGGACCTCGCGGACGTATCCGTGCGGCTCGCCCGGCGGTATGTCGAACGTCCTCTCAAGACCTGCCGGAAGAATTCCCCGCGCTTGCGACCGATCGAGAGAGGCTGATCAAGGCAGTCGTCAGTCCATGATCGATAAGCGATCTGCCCATTGCAGTTCTGACCACACCTCCTGGCGCTACAGCGTCCACTCTTCGCGAGCGCATGAGGTGCGTCCGTTGCAAACTCATCCTTTTATCGAGCGTCAGCGAGAAGGTCTTGAAGGCGTCGGGCCAATGCCCCGTCGAGGTCCGCCAGATCAAGAACCACGTTCATATGGTTCAACCCCTGTGCCTCGAAAAGGTCGCTGTTCTGTTCATTGCTCCTTAGCTTATCGTGCAGTTCCATCGCCTGTTGATGGAAGGGGGCTGTCTCCTCGCCGCCATAGGCAATGACGCGCAGCGGCCCGGGCTGCTGCACGGAAGTCAAGGGCGACCAGGAGGCCGCCTCAAGATGCGTCATCGCAGCTTCGTTCCTTAGAAAGCTGTCGGGTATCTCGGACAGGTCGTAAATGCCGCTCAGGAGGAAGAGACCCTTGATGTCGGGCAGAACTGGGGGACTGACCTCGGTGGGGCCAATGGCCGCCAGATAAGATGCGAGATGCGCGCCAGCCGAATGCCCGCTTGTCGTAATGCGTGTCCAGGATCGGCACCGAACTCCCTTGCGTGGTCCTGCAACCATCGGACCGCCCGGCGTACCTGTCCGACTAGAACATCAAGCCGCTGGTCAGGCATCAGATCATACTCGATCAGGGCAGTCACCGCACCGATCGCGAGGGCAGGTTCGGCTACACAGCGATAGTCGGCCTTCTCTCCCGATCGCCAGTACCCTCCGTGGATGAAGATGTGAAGCGGCGCTCCGCCGGCTGGATTTTCCGGATAGATGATGTCGAGCGTTTCCCGCGGTCGCTCGCCATAGGAGATATCGGCACGCATCCGTGCCCGCGCTGAAAGAGAACGGCTTCGAGCAGCGATCTCCTCCGCGATGGCATCGAAATCGGGCACGAAGTCCCGAATGCGGTAGAAATCTCTGCTCGTCATTTCTTATCCCCGCAGCGTCTGCACGTTCAAAACTGGACCGCGTAGTATTTGGCTTCCATGAAATCCAGGATACCGGTAACGCCGCCTTCTCTGCCGAGGCCGCTTTGCTTGACGCCGCCGAATGGCGCGGCGGGATCCGACATCAGGCCGCGGTTGATTCCAAGCATACCGGTCTCGATGCCTTTGCCAACGCGCATCGCGCGCTTCAAATCGCCGGTGTAGATATAGGCGGCCAGGCCATATTCCGTATCGTTGGCGAGCTTGATCGCCTGCTCCTCGGTTTCGAAGCGATAGACGGGCGCAACGGGGCCGAAGATTTCCTCACGGGCGATAATCGCATCGACGGAAACATTTTCCAGCACGGTCGGCGGATAGAAGAAGCCGCCGCCGGGCAGAGGTGTGCCACCCGTCGTTGCCCGCGCCCCGCGCTCGATCGCGTTCGAAACGAGATAGTCGATCTTCTCAACGGCCTTCCGAGTGATCATCGGTCCGCATTGCGTATCGGGATCATAGCCAGGTCCGATCTTCATCGCGGCCATGCGCTCGGTGAGCCCTTTCACGAAGGCATCGTGTATTCCGGACTGCACGTAGAAGCGATTTGCGGCCGTGCAGGCTTCGCCAGCATTGCGCATCTTGGCGATCATCGCACCATCCAGCGCAGCGTTCAGATCGGCTTCGTCGAAGACGACGAATGGTGCATTGCCGCCGAGTTCCATCGAGCAGCTCACGACCGTCTTCGCAGCCTCAGCGAGCAGCACACGGCCGACACCGGTCGAACCGGTGAAGGAGAGCTTCCTCACGCGCGGGTCGGCGAGCATGGCGTTCGTCACAGGGGCGGGATTGCGGGTGGTAATGACATTGACCACCCCGGCGGGCACCCCGGCTTCCTCGCCCAGTCGCGCCAGCGCGTAGGCCGTCAGCGGCGTTTCCGATGCCGGTTTGAGAATGACAGTGCAGCCTGCAGCCAGTGCTGGTCCGATCTTGCGCGTCGCCATCGCGGCAGGAAAATTCCACGGCGTGATCAACACCGAGATGCCGATGGGTTCATGATCGACCAGAATGTCGTGTGAGCCCGAGGGTGTATGCCTGTATTCGCCGGGAATGCGTGTGGCTTCCTCTGCGTACCAGCGGAAGAATTCGGCGGCGTAGGCGACCTCGCCACGCGCATCGGGCAGGGCCTTGCCATTTTCGAAAGAAATCAGCGTCGCCAGTTCCTCGGCATGCTCGCTCATCAACTGGAACCAGCGGCGCAGGATTTCGGAGCGTTCGCGAGATGGGGTCGCGCGCCATGCAAACGCTGCTGCTTCCGCCGCGTCAACAGCGCGCATGGCGTCCTCGACAGAGGCGTCAGGCACTTCGGCGAGAACATCGCCGGTCGAGGGATCAAGCACGGGAATGCCCCCGCCCTTGTCCCATTTGCCGCCGATATAGAGGCCGTGTGCGTGGAGGGAAGGGTCGGCATAGCCGGAGATATTCGCGTGCAGGGTCATTGTTCGCAGTCCTTTGAGTGTCAGCCGAGCAGGGAGCCGTCACCGATATAGGCGGCGGTGATCAGCCTGCGCATGTCAGGCAAGGGCAGGGGGCGGGGATTGTTCTGGATCAACCGGGCGATGCCGCAGCTCTGTTCGGCAACCCAGTCAAGGCGCGCTTCCTCAAGGCCAAGGTCGTGCAGTGTCGGCGGAATGCCGATCCGGGAAAACAAGGCGGCGATGGCGGGGATCACCTCGTCCGGCCCGGCAAGCCCGATTGCAGTCGCTATCTCGGCAAGTTCGCTCTCGATTTCCGGTGCGTTCCAGCCCATGACATAGGGCATCAGGCAGGCGACGCCCGCGCCGTGCGCGGTGTGGGTGAGCGCGCCGACGGGATACTGGATCGCATGCGCAGCCGCCGTTCCGGCAACGCCGAAGGCAAGGCCGGCGAGTGTCGCGCCCATCATCACCTTTTCACGCGCGGCAGTATCTGATCCGTCCGTGCAAGCGGCTTCCAACCCTTGCCACAGAAGCGAGATGGCCCGCAGCGCGAAATGGTCGGAGAAGACGTTCTTGCCAACGAACACACGCTCCTGTGCGAGGCTGGGCGAGGGCTCCCGCCGTATGGCGGTGAACGCTTCGATCGCGTGCGTCAGCGCATCCGCGCCGGCGATGGCAGTCAGGCTGGGCGGGCAGGTAAGGGTGAGATCGGGATCGCATATCGACACCGTCGGAATGATGTGCGGGCTGGAAATGCCAACCTTGAGGCTGCGTTCGGCATCGGACAGTACCGCGACCGGCGTCACCTCCGATCCTGTGCCTGCCGTCGTCGGAATGGCGACGATCGGCATCACCGGGCCCGGCACATTATACTCACCATAGTAGTCCTGGGGCCTGCCGCCATGGGTTAGCAGCACCGCGACGCATTTCGCCATGTCGAGGCAGGAGCCGCCGCCGACCCCAACCACCAGGTCGGGGGCGAAGTCACGCGCCGCGGCAGCGCTGGCGATGGCCGACTCAACTGGAACATCGGGAAGGACCGATCCGTCGATGCGCACCGCAAGGCCAGCTTCTTCAAGCTGATTTCCCAATGTCAGCAAGTCTGCGTCCGCTGCCATTCGCTCATCCGTCATGACCAGCACCCGACGACCGAGCTTGCTTGCAATGCGGCCCAGGGAGTGCCGCTGGCCTGATCCGAAGATCAGTTCCCGTGGCGCCCTGATAGTGCCGAAATGATTCATTCTGTCATTTCCTCCGCTGAGTTTCAGGCAGCCGCTAAAGCTGCAAGAGTGTCGAAAAGCGCGTCGGGCACATCGATACCGGTTGTCATGGCTCTGGCGCGGCGTGCCCGCGACCTGTCGCCCGGGATGGCCACCGGCCGCTGCGCTTCTGCGGGACGGGACGCGCGCAACCGATCGAGATAGGCGGTCAGCACTGCCGCTTCCCCGGTGCCGGCCGCCGGATTGATAAGGATCAGGAGGTCGCCTTTGGTTGCGGGGTTCGTGTCGTCCAGCGTGCCGCGCACATCCGGAGCGATGTCGGAGCCTGCCAATAGGGCGACGAGAAGCTCGATAGCGAGCCCAAGGCCGTAGCCCTTAGCATCGCCGAACGGTGCAATTGCGCCCGCCTTGGCAGCTTCGGGGTCGGTGGTAGATCTGCCCGCAGCATCGACTGCCCAGCCGGCTGGGATCGGCTCACCGCGCAATGCGTGATTGTGGATCTTTCCCATCGACACAATGCTGGTGGCCAGATCGAGCAGAAAGGGGTCGGACGCGGTAGGGATTCCCACCGCAATCGGGTTGGTGCCGAGCATCGCTTGCGTGCCGCCATAAGGATGCACCAGCGCTTCGCTTGTGGACATGACGATGCCGACCTGCCCGGCCAAGGCAGCAGCTTCTGCATAGTAGGCCAGCATGCCGATATGGTTGGTGTTGCGGATGGCGGCAATCGCTATGCCGCATGAGGTGACGGCCTGTGCGAGCTCGTCCATGGCGGCCATTACAACAACCGGCCCAAGTCCGCGTTCGCCATCGATGCTAAGAAATGCCTGCCGCGTCCATTGCCTGGTGCCAATAGTACGGGGATTTGCCAATCCCCTTTCAATACGCCTGAGCAGGCGCGGCAGTCGCTGAACGCCATGGGACGGCAGACCGCGCAATTCTGCCTCGACGAGCAGTTCGGCCTGAAGCCGCGCCTTGTCGGACGGGGCGCCGCGTCTCTCCAGCGAGGTCACCACCATCTGCCGAAGCAGGTCGGCCGGAACTCTCATGCGGCAAATCCTATATCAGATCGTATATGATATTGTATTTGACATACGATATCTTATCTGCAAGAAAGAAGGCCATGTCAAGCATGCGAAGGAGAAGCCGAAGTGGCGTTCGCAGCCGAGCGGGAAGGCAAGTCAGCCAGTGTCAGGCCGAGTAGTGTGGTCGATGGCGTTTATGACCGCATCTATCACCGTCTCATGTCGCTGGAGATAGCGCCGGGCGCACGCATTCCGATCGATGTGCTGGCGCGGGAATTTGGAGTGTCTCAAACCCCGGTGCGCGAGGCGCTGAGCCGGCTCGAGCGCGAGGGTCTGGTACGCAAGGAGCATCTGATTGGTTATAGCGCCGCGCCGCAGCGCACGCGCAAACAGTTCGAGGATTTATACGTTTTCCGGCTGCTGCTCGAGCCTGAAGCCGCGCGGCTTGCAGCTCGCAAGATGACACCGGAGACGCTTACCCTTCTGGAAAACTCAGCTGCCGACATGGAGCACGGCGAAGCGCCGGTGGATCGCAACACGCGCTACGCCCGTTTTGCGCGCGCCGACGCTCATTTCCATGACGAAATCATGAAGATAGCCGGTAACGAGGTGATCCGAAGCACGCTGTTCAATCAGCATGTGCACCTCCACATCTTCCGCTTGATGTTCCATACCCGCGTGACTCAGGAAGCGCTCGAAGAGCATGAGAACCTGCTCGCGGCGTTCAGGGCTGGAAATCCGGACGCGGCATTCAAGGCCATGTACGAGCATATCGAACGGTCGCGTGACCGTCTGCTTTCGGAGTTCGAATGAACGCGGTGCCGAAATCGAACGTGGTGGGGGCTGCGCTTTCCCCGCCGCTTGCGACACTGCGCGCAGAAGGGCTGGGCAAGGCCTACGGGCCTGTCACCGTCCTGTCGGATGTTACCCTCGACATCCATGCCGGCGAGGTCCATGCGATCATCGGCGAAAACGGCGCTGGAAAGTCGACACTGATGAAACTTCTGTCAGGCTATGTTGCGCCGACGGAGGGGCATCTGTCGTTGGAAGGTGTCCCGGTTTCGTTTGCCGGTGCCGCCGAGGCAGAAAACGCCGGCATCGTCCTCGTTCACCAGGAAATCCTGCTGGCGCCCGACCTTACTGTGGCGCAGAATCTGTTTCTTGGCCGTGAGATTGAGCGCGGTTTCATGGTGGACGACCGGGCGATGAACCGGCGGACCGCCGAACTTCTCGCCCGGATCGGTTCCGTCGCACGGCCGCGTGACAGGGTTGGAGACCTGCCGCTGGCGCAGCGTCAGCTCGTACAGATTGCCCGAGCCCTGCTTAACGAGCGCAAGATCGTTATCTTCGACGAGCCGAGCGCCGTTCTGGCGAATGACGAAGTGGCCGCTTTGCTCGACATCGTGCGCGGGCTCCGAAGCCAAGGTGTTGCGGTTCTTTACATTTCGCACCGGCTCGATGAGGTGCAGGCGCTGGCGGACCGGATCACGGTGTTGCGCGATGGACGGATGATCGGCACCTGGCCGGCTGCCGAACTCAACCAGCGCCAAATGGCAGAGATGATGGTCGGGCGCGAGCTGAGTATGCTCTACCCACGCAAGCGCGAAGCGGCGACGGCCGCGCCGTTGCTCACGGTCACCGATCTGGAGGTCGACCACGGCGCACAGAAGGCCTCGTTTGCGGTTCGCCCTGGCGAGGTTCTCGGCCTTGGTGGCATGATCGGGTCGGGCCGCACTGAACTGATCGAGGGGCTGATGGGGCTTCGGCCTTCGCAGGCGGCGAGCGTCGTCGTGAAGGGCAATGAAGTCGCCCATCGCTCGGTAGGCACGATGATGGAAGCCGGGCTCGTCTACCTGACCGAGGACCGAAAGGGTAAAGGCCTGCTTCTCGACGAGAAGCTCGCACCGAACCTGACCTTGCAGGCGCTGGAGACGGTCAACCCCGGCATTGTGCTGGACCGGCGCAAGGAAGCGGCGGCGTTAAGAAAGGCCGTAGCAGAGTACGATATCCGCGTGCGCTCGCTCGCGCTGGAGGCCGGCAAGTTGTCGGGAGGAAACCAGCAGAAGCTGCTTCTGGCAAAGGTGATGATGACCGATCCGTCCATCGTCATCATCGACGAGCCGACACGCGGCATCGATATCGGCAACAAGAGCCAGATCTACGATTTCATCGACAGGATGGTGAGGGACGGCAAGGCCTGCATCGTCATCTCGTCGGAACTGCAGGAACTGGTCGGCCTCGCCGACCGGGTTCTGGTGATGCGTGCTGGGAGGATCGTCGCCGAGCTATCGGGCGACCGGATCACTGAAGAGAACGTTGTCTACGCCGCGGCAACAGGCGGTGATGGCACCGAAGTGGAGGAACCATATGACCACAGCGACCGCAACCGTTGCGAACGCTGACGAAGGAAGCCGCATCCGCTGGGCCGATCTTGCTCCGTTCATCGCGCTTGCGGTGATTGTGCTCCTCGGCGCGCTGATAAACTCCAACTTTACATCGTCAGCGAACCTCATCAACGTCGTTACCCGCAGCGCCTTCATCGCGATTATCGCCGTCGGTGCGACGTTCGTGATCTCGTCGGGAGGGCTCGATCTTTCGGTCGGCTCCATGATGGCTTTCGTCACCGGCATCATGATCATTACCATGAACGGGCTGGCGCCGTCCTATGGGGGCTGGGCGATTGTAATGGGCGCCGGCGTCGCGCTGGTCGTCGGCGCGCTGTGCGGGCTGTTCAATGGACTGATCATAACGGTCGGGCGAATCGAACCGTTCATCGTCACGCTCGGCACGATGGGTATTTTCCGCGCCTTCATCACCTTCATGACGGATGGCGGTTCGCTTCCGATCGACCGCAGCCTGCGTGATGCCTATCGCCCGGTCTATTTCGGCAATTTCCTGGGCATTCCCTATCCGGTGCTGATTACGCTGGTGGTTGTGCTGATTGGAGCGTTCCTGCTCTATCGCACTAAATATGGTCGCCGCCTGACGTCGATTGGTTCGAATGCGGAGGTCGCACGCTTTTCCGGCGTCAATGTCGGTGGTGTGCGCACGAAGGCCTACGTGATCCAGGGGCTTTGTGTCGCGGTCGCGGCCATCTGCTACGTGCCCCGCCTTGGTGCTGCCACGCCGACAACCGGTCAACTTTGGGAGCTCCAGGTCATCACGGCAGTCGTCATCGGCGGCACGCTGCTGCGCGGCGGCCGGGGGCGCATATGGGGCACCGTTGCCGGAGCTCTCATTCTGGAGGTCATCGCCAACGTGATGGTCCTGTCGGACGTCGTGTCGGAATACCTCGTGGCTGCGGTGCAGGGAGCGATCATCATCATCGCCATGCTGGCGCACCGCTTTACCAACAGCCGCTGATAATTGCTGCACCCGACTTCAACGGAGGAGAAAAGATGAAGTCTATCGTCAACAGTACAAGAATGCTTGCATCTACATTGGCACTGGCTATCGCGCTGCCGGCCGGTATCGCTGCCGCCCAGGACCGAGACGTCACAATCGCCGTCTCCATTCCGGCTGCCACCCACGGCTGGACCGGCGGCGTGGTCTACCACGCCGAGCAGGCAGCCAAGGAAATTGAGGCTGCGTTCCCGAATATCGACGTGGTCGTCTCGACGGCATCGTCGGCGACGGCCCAGGTTTCGGCGCTCGAGGATCTGTCAGCGACCCACAAACTCGACGCCCTCGTCATCCTGCCGTTCACGTCCGAAGAATTGACCGGCCCGGTCGAGCAGGTGAAGGCGAATGGCACCTTCATTTCGGTGGTGGATCGCGGTCTGACCGATCCGGCGATCCAGGACCTTTACGTTGCGGGCGACAATATCGCCGTAGGCGCCAATACCGCGCGCTGGCTGGCCGACAAACTCGGCGGCGAAGGCGAGATCGTGGTGCTGCGCGGCATCCCGACAGTCATCGATGACGAGCGCATAAAGGGCTTCTCGGACGTGATTGCCGAGACCAACATCAAGATCCTCGACATCCAGTATGCCAACTGGAACCAGGACGAGGCATTCACGCTGATGCAGGATTATCTCGCCAAGTATCCGAAGATCGACGCTGTATGGGCGAACGACGACGACATGCTGCTCGGCGTTATCGAGGCGATCGATCAGGCCGGTCGCACCGACATCAAGTATGCACTCGGTGGCAACGGCATGAAGCAGGTCATCGAGATGGTGAAGGAGGGCGACGAGCGTACGCCGATCTCCACACCTTACCCACCGTCCATGATCAAGTCGGCAATTTACATGACCGCCGGCCAGTTCGCTGGCCAGGCGCCCATGCGCGGTTCCTTCCTGCTGGACGCGCCGCTGATCACGCCGGAGAATGCGGACCAGTTCTATTTCCCCGATTCTCCATTCTGAACCGACCCAATCGGCACCCGGCCATGTCCGGGTGCCAACAATCGACACATGAGAGGAGACGCAATGAGCGGCAAGAAGATCCTGATGCTCACAGGCGAGTTTACGGAAGAGTACGAAATCTACGTTTTCCAGCAGGGCATGGAAGCCGTCGGGCACACGGTCCATGTCGTCTGCCCCGACAAGAAGGCGGGCGATCGCATCAAAACCTCACTGCACGATTTCGAGGGCGACCAGACCTATACCGAAAAGCTCGGCCATTATGCCGACATCAACAAGACCTTTTCGGAAGTGATGGTCGAGGATTATGATGCGATCTACTGCGCCGGTGGTCGCGGGCCCGAATATATCCGCACCGACAAGCGCGTCCAGGATATGGTCCGTCATTTCCATGAAACCGGCAAGCCGATCTTCACGATCTGCCACGGCGTGCAGATCTTGATGGCAGTCCCCGGTGTCCTGAAGGGCAAGAAGGTGGCCGGCCTCGGCGCCTGCGAGCCGGAAGTGACGGCCGTGGGTGGCATCTATGTCGACGTAAAGCCGACAGAAGCCTATGTGGACGGCAAGATTGTGTCAGCCAAGGGATGGACTGGTCTCGCAGCTTTCATGCGAGAATGCCTGAACGTGCTTGGCACAAAAATCGTCCACAGCTAGGACATGGGGACCAATGCGCCACCCTGCCAGGAGTGCATTGGCTTTTCCTTATCCGATACCAGGCGACGCGTGGTGAGCGTCGCCTGGCGGCGACAGCAAAATCCTGCGGCTCGAACTGCTCACTCGTTCACGGCGCCCAGGCGGCGGTTGCGGGTTTCGCTTGCCGCTGCTACCCCGGCAGATGTCCGGTCGCCCGGGGCGAGTTGCTGTCTGGCGACTTCCTACTTACCAGTTGACGATACTGCCGCCGGGAAGGATGGCTTCGAGTGCAGGGATCTCTTCCTGCTTGAAGGGATGGCGGGCGGCGGCAATCTCATCGGTTTTGATGCCGAGTCCCGGCGCTTCGGGCACGCCCCATCCTCCGCCCTTCAGGTCGAGCGGATAGGTGTTGGTGCAGATATCGTGAAACCAGGGGACCAGCCCCACCGCCTCTTCCTGGATGAGGAAGTTAGGGGTGGCGAGGTCGAATGGAGCGCTACGGCGCCAGCCATGGGGCCCATGGGGTTGTGAGGAGCCACGCCCATATGGGAAGCCTCGGCTATCGCGGCGATCCTCCGGCCACCGGTCAAGCCCCGCAATGGGCAAGGTCAGGCTGAATGTAGGCTACCGCCGTTTTCGGCGATATCGGCGAATTCGCGTGGAGTGAAGAGGCGTTCGCCAGTGGCGAGCGGGCAATCGACGCGCCGGGCGAGGTCCGCCATTGCCGCGGCGTCGCCGGGCTGGATGGCTTCTTCCACGAACAACGGGCGGATCGGGGCGATCGCGTCGATATACACCTTGGCCGCTTCAAGACTGTCCGGGCGGCCGTGAAAATCGGTCATGATTGCGATCTTGTCGCCTATCCGCCCGCGGACGGCTACAGCCAGCTTTTCGACATGGCGGACCTCGGGCAGTGGCGCCTCGTAACCGGTATACGGAACGAAGCCGAATTCATGGCATTGCAGCCCATCTCGACGGTTTCCTGCACCGCATCGCAGAACACGCCGATATCGGTCGCCGGCACCTGCTCACCCATTTTTGGCGGCGGAGGTGGGTCTAAATACGCACATAGGCGCTAACGCGCCCGCCGAGCAGTTGGTGAACCGGCACACCTAGCGCCTTTCCCTTAATGTCCCCGAGTGCCTGCTCGATGCGTGAGACAGCGGTGAGCCCGATCGCGCCGAGCGGCCAAAAGCTGAAGCCATTCATGCGGTGCACAATATGCTGGATGCGCACGGGATCCTCGCCGACGACGAAGGGCTCAAGATCCTCGATGCAGGCGCAGACCGCCCGGGTTTTCCATTCGAGCGTTGCCTCTCCCCAGCCGTGAAGGTTTGGCTGTTCAGTCAGTACGAAAATCCGGTTGCGATGGACCGCGTTCACGACTCAGGGATTGAGAACGTTGGGTAGCCACGTCGATATCTCCGGGACGAGGCAGAGGATGATCACGGCGATAAGCTGCGCGATGAGGAAGTGGAGGAGCGCCCGCATCAGAGGGATCATGGCTATGTTGCCAACGCGCATCACCACGAGGAGCACAACGCCGACCCGAGGAGTGACCAGGCCGATGGCACGCGTCACCATCACGACCATGCTCGCTTGCCACGGGTCGATGCCAGAGGCTGCGACAGCCGGCATCACCAGGGCGATGTTGGATGACCTCCCACGCGAGATCGGCGGCAAAAGCCCGGGAGGTAAGCGACTCGACCGGACAAAATAGGTCGCAACTTTCCATGTAGGCCCATAATGGGCCCAAAACGTTTTGGGCCGAAGGCAATTTTCATGAGAAATCAAGTATTTTGGTGGGCCCGGAGGGACGGGTATACCCGAAAAGGATCAAGCACTTGCGATGGCGAACCTTGGCGGAATTTCCCGCTTCGTTCCGTCGCTTTTGGCTAACCCTTTTTGCGTCGAGCATGGAGGCTTACGACCTTCTCCATGCCCTCGGTCGCCAGCAATACCTGCTCCGCCTCACGGGAATAGAGCGAGGCATGCTCGATATCATCATGGCCGAGCACGTCCATAGTCTGGCGCGTTGAGGCTCCGCCTTCCGCCAGCATCTTCCCGAGCGTCTTACGCAGACCGTGTAGGGTGAAGCCGTCCTCGATCCCCGCCGCTCTCGTCCAATCCTTCATCCGGCCGGTGATCGACTTTGCGGAAAATGGTTCCCCGTATTGCGTGACAAGGATTGTTTCGCCCCGCCGCACAGTGGCGGCGAGCACCTCATCGAGCATTGGCGTCTTGGGGATGAATATCCTCTTCCCTGTCTTTTCCTGGACGATTTCAAAGCCGGAGACGGCGCGAACTTCCCCACCAGTCGGGACCTGTTTGACGCATTCCTGATCCCATCGAAGGCTGACTACGTCACTGCGTCGGTTCCCAAGCCAGAGCGCCAGGGCATAGGCGAGGCGCGGGGTAGTGCCGATCGGCCATCGCTCCTCGAACTTCTTCATTGCATCGGGCGTCCAGGCTTTCCAACCCTTATAGGCGGGGCGCCATTTCAGTTTGTAAGATGGATCAACGTCGATCCATTCCTCATCGAGTGCGATATAAATCAGCTTCCGAATGCCGACGAGAAGATGCTTTGCCTTGTGCGGTGTCGAGGCATGGGCAGCTATAATGTCCTTTAGGTGCCGGCGGCGGAGATCGGAAACGGGAACATTTCGCCACAGAATGGGATGGTCAGGAACAACGCGAGAGGCGAGAAAGCCCTCTATCAGGCGAGTATTCTTGTCTTTGGTGGCGTCGTCGTATGCCTTCCAGTCGGCGGTGGTCTTTAGGATGCGCCACGCCGCTCCGAATGTTCTTGGGAGTGCGGCGCCTGGCATTTTGGCCACGGTCGCCTTTTTCGGCGCTCTGCCCTCGACGGCCGCGTTATAGTGTTCCTCGAATTCAGGATCCCCAGGCTGGCCGGGAAGAGCGACGGTCTTTCCTTTCCGTCGGTATCGCCATCGCACTCGATCGTGCCGGTCGCGGTACCAAGAAGCTCCAGGGTATCTGCTGCTGAGATCGTCCATAGCGGCAACTATGCCGCGCGGCCGCGACCTGACAAGAGGCGGTCGAGGATATTCCCGCTATCATCAGGGAGATCGGTGAAAGCAGCGTCGAGCGCGATCCTGTCCCAAACCGTTCGCCCGTCAACGCGCTTGGGCTTGGGCATCCTACCGTCCGCAACCATCTCATCGAATTTGGTAGTTCCCACGCCGATATAGCGGGCCGCTTCCTCGCGGCATAGGCCGCGGGGAGGGTAGGCGAGGACATCACGCTTCGCGCTCACTTCCGCCCCTCCATAGAGCCAGGGGTGAGGGAGCGGATGGCGGCTTCGCTCTCCTGTGCTTTGGCGCGGAGGGTGGCGAGGATGAGGGCGATGGCGGGGGTAGCGCCCGTGGCGGCAGAATCGACGTGAGGGCCGCATATCTCAGCCCTGCCATACGTTCGGCCACCACCGCTGCGATATGCCACCTCGATGTCAACGAAACCGTTGTCGAGAAGGAGCGTGGCAAGCCACAGAGCGTCATCAACCTTCGTCGTGAAGCACCGGTAGGTGTGAGGATCGGCCCCGCTGTCGTCGTCGCGCTGGCGCAGGACGACGATCTCCGGGACCAGCGTCTGCGCTATAGCCACATCTAGAGCGTAGCTTGCGCCTTCCTTCTCGACGCGCTCTATCAGTTCCCGCAGCTCACCCATCGCGGCCCTCCATTTTGAGGGCGGCGCGGAGGTCTGGCAGGTCGGATAACCACTCCATAACCTCTGCCGCCGTCTCGCAATCTGGGTTTGCGTCGTACCCCAACGCGGTCAATTCTTCGTCCGCATCTTCAGTTAGTTGTATCGTCCAACCCGGCATCATTCCGTGCGGCGTAACTTGACGGTCGTACTGAACGATCTCGAATGGAATGCCTTTCGACGCGAGGGCTGCCTTGATCTTAGCTGCGCTCATTCGCCACCTCCCGCTGTAGGGGCGGCGGGGAGTGCTTTAAATCGGCCGCCCTCGAACTCCTCGCGTGGACGCACCCACAGCGACCCGTCATCTACACTCCGGTAGATGGCGACCTCGCGCATGTCGATGGAGGAGACTCCTCCCCAATAATCATCGCGATCTGATCCCTCGAACCATTCCTTGGCCTGCATTCTGCCGATGCCGATCAGCATGTATTCGGTGCCGCGTGTTTTGTGGCGATGTGTCGGCACCGCCTGCTCCGGCTTGCCTGCCGTGAGGGCGGAGAGGCACGACTTAGCTTGCTCGATCCAGTAACGAAGATTGTTTTTCGTGACGGGATCGGTAACGCGGTTTGCCTCGTCTGCCGCGTGATTAAGACATATCTGCGCGACCTTCACCGGCCTGCTCGGCTGCGGGGCGGGACGAGGACAATCGCAAAGCCAGATTGGCGAGTTTGGGTGTTCGCATCCTTCTTCGTGTTTGCAGTCCCGCGGCGCCATCGGCCCGCTCGGCTGCTGGGCGGGGTGGGTGAGTGCGGTGGGCGGCTCAGGTGCGACCCTCCACATATCCATGTATGACTGACAAACATCAGCGTACTCGGCGTCGTGGCTGGATTGATATAGGGCCGCCTGCATCATTTCGTCGGTCGGGACTTCCGGCATCCATTTCCAACCAACATGATTTACGGTGACCACCGGCTCCCCTGCATTGGCTTCCGCTCTGGCGAGGGCGGCGCGACGGTTCCAGGCGGCATGACACTCACGAATAGGCGTGACGGGGTCGATGCAGTCGTCGGGGAACTCGACTTCAGGCCCCCGCGCGCCGCAGAAGCACCATACCGATATGTACCCTCGCGATGCACCCTGCGCGACATTAGCTGAGCCACAAAACGGGCACGGCAACAGCTTCTCGCTGATCTCTGAATTGCTCGTCATGAAATTACCTCGCCTGTCCGACGGTCAACGACCTCGCCGGTGATGAGCTTTTTGAACCTGGTGGATTTGGATCCGGGGATCGGCCGCGCCGACTTCTTCTTGGCGAGCAGATGGCGCTTGGCGTTCGCCTTTACCTTGGCGCGCACCGTGGCTTCGGCCTTGGTCTTTCGCCTATGGGCTTCTGCCGTGACGGCCTGCAGGTTGCTTTCGCGGTTCTCGCCGCCAAGCCAAAGCGGGGTGATGTGGTCGAACTCTGGCTTGTTTGCCGGAGAAAACTCCACGCCGGTCAGTGCGCAACGGTAGCCCTGCCGATCGAGAATGCGAAGCTTGCAATCGTCGGTGGGCTGGCTGTCGTCGGTGCGCCCGATCCATTCCTTGACCGTGCGAGCCATCACGCCATCCCCCGCATGTTGTCGTGCAGCAGGGCGCGCTTGCGCTCCTGCAGATCGCGTGTTGGCCTATGCCGGCGCCTGCGATCGGCAATCTCGGCCTCGATCTTGCGGTAACCTGGAATGGAAGACAGACGGCGCTCATTGCACCTGCGGAGCCACCAGGCGGTTATACGGCGGATCAGACGAGGAGAGGGCATCACAGAAGATCCTCCAGATCGACCTGAGGAGACTTCCGGCGGCGTGTCAGTGCGGCGTTCGATGCATGCTGCTTCGCATCGTGCCTCAGGTGGCACTGCTGGCACCAAAAGCGCAGATTGTCGTCGGAATGGTTCGTCAAGTGGTTGTCGAAATGCGCAACTGTGCAGACGATTTTGATGATGCGGAGCCTGATCGGTTCGGCTTCGTCGCCGCACCACCACTCCTCGCCAGGCTTCGGCCAGACCAGGCGCAGGCCGTTGTCGCCCTTCGGGAGCGCCGGCAGGAACTTGCCACTGCTGCGTAGCCGGCCGCCCAGCGCATGATTTTCGACCCCGCACTTCTCGCAACGGTTCTCGGCACGAGCACGGATCCGTTCGCGTATCTCCTGCCACTCCGGCGACTTGATCGAGCCGCCCGGATAGAGCTTCATCTTTTCGGCGGAGATCGGCATCAGGCGGCCTCCGCGATCTGATCGATGTTCTGCTTGATGACCGTGAACGTCAGGGCGACGACCCAGGGATTCGCGTCCCAGCCAAAGCCGCGAGAGGCGTTGAGGCTATCCCAAAGTGTCTGGAAGCTGCGCACCGCTTGGCCGTGATGAAAGGGCACGACTGCGTGCGGGTGATCCTTGCGATAGTCGCGCCAGCCCCATGCGCCGGCATAGCGAGTGTCACTTCCGTCGTAGTCGACCCGCTCCAATCCCTCCGCAACCGCATCGGCCTCGCTGATCTCCTGCAACCGCTGCACGCGGACATTGGTCACGATCAGGGTGAGACGGGATGCCCAGCGGGGCATGTGGATTGATGGTCGCCAGCGCGGCTTGCCCGACCGATCAAGGTCGGCCTGATAGTAGGCGGCCATGTCGGGGTCGTCTGGAGATACCGTCTTCGGCAGGGCGTAGGCCGTGCGGGGCATGATGGCGATATTCTCGCGCACCCAAAGCCGGTCGCTTACTGCGTATGGCACGAAGTCGAGCGCTACGCTCGGGACATCCCCCTCGCGAACATTAAGAACCCCGCCGTGCGCGTCGAAGACGTGATAGTCCTCGCCGAAATCTTCGATGCCCTTGAAGATTCGCCGCGTCTGCGTCTTCCTGCCGTCGAGAAGGGCGCGAACCATGGGTGCCGAAAAAAGGATGGGGCGATCCGTCACAGCAGCCCCTCCAGATACTTCCGCGCGCCTTCAGCCTTAAGCTCGCCCTTGGCAACCTTGTCGCAGGTCTGAAGGCACTGGCGGACGAAATCGAGATTGCTCGGCAGTTCGGCCTTCCACCAATCCTTCATGGTTTCGAGCGTCTGCCGGCGTTCGATGACAGTCAGTTCCTCATCGGTTGCTGTGCGCAGAAATGCGTTCAAGCAATCGCGCGTCGTGCGCTCGGAAGGGGCGGACGGGGAGGGCGCTACGGTCTCACCATGAGCCGTTTCAAATGCGCCTCCCTCCCCGTCCTCATCGCCACCGGGATCGGCGGCGGAAGGATTAGCGGCGGCATCCTCTTGGGCTTGGGGGGCGGATTCGGATGCCGCCGCTTCATCGTCGGCGGGGGAAGGTGCCGACGGTTCGTGTTCTATTTCCTCGAATTCAGCTTCGTCCGTACCGCTGGCGAGCGTTTGCGTCTCGCGGGTCACATGGTCGGGGTCAAAGCCCTCGCGCGTCTGCGCCTCTCCCTGGGGCTGCTGTTGAGCCTGCAGGCGCTGCATGACGGAAGGCTGCTCTGGAGATACGGTGCGCGACCGAAGCGCTCTCGCATTCTCTGACAGATCGAGCATCTCATCTGGTGTGTAAACTCCCAGCATGATTGCCGGCTCATAGATGCGGGTCCAATCGCGCGTGCCCCGATAGATCAGCATCCGAGGATGGTTCTTCGGAGTCCACGGCGTTCCGTTTCCCGTCGTCTTCCATTCGCCGACGGAGCCATCAAACAGCCGGAACCCCGGCTTTCTCAACCCAGGCTTTAGTTCGGCGATCGTCGCCTCATCGAACTCACGGTCGCTGAGATAGATGCGATACTCATCCGTTCCTGGCTCTCCGGTGAAGTGATGGTGAAGACGAAGGCCGAGCTTCGCTTCAAGCACAGCCGAAACGAGCTTGCCCTCATAGCAAAGCTTTCCATGAACGACCGACACACATTGCGCTACAGCGAACGGGTCGAGCCCCCAGCGAACAGCTTGGTTGACGACAAGGAAGCAGTTTGAAAGCACCTGCTCATAGGGGAGGTCTTGCTTGTTGTCCTTCGTGCCGAAGGTGCAGAGGGATTCCGGTATCAGCGATGACCGCGCCATGACGGTTGCTATCCGCTGCATATGTTCGAAACGGCTGGTATCCAGCACCGGAATGGGGTCGATGACTTCGATCAATTCCCGGCGCGGCTTTGCCTCGTCTGCCTTCACGATCTGGTTCATGGCTATGCGGCCTCCGCATTGAGTTCGTTGTCGATCCGGGTCTTCGCCCAGGAAGGCATTTCGATGTACGCGATGTGCTGGTCGAAGCCGTCGAAGCCCGGCCATTCCCGGCGCTTCAGGCATTCTCGCAAGAGCTTCAGCCCCTGCCGCGCCTGGCGCTCGCCAAGGTCGATATCGGCATCCTTGAGCTGCATCACCCGAACGTCATACGGCGGAGCCTTCTCGACAAAGACGAAGGTGAAGGATGTGAAGGCATCGGGCCCGAGCACCTCCCGCACGATCATGCGCAGGAGACCTGCCTGGACATGGTAGCCGTGGCTGAAGATTGCCCGGGACAGCGTTTCATCATCGACCGATGCAGCGGTCTTCAGATCTACGAAGTCACCCGACGAAATCGGGATCGCGTCTGGTCGGCTCTTCAGCCAGATATCCCGGTCCTTGTGAAAGATGGACCGTTCGATCTTGCCGTTGAGGATGCCGAGCCGGATTGCCTCTTTTCTCGAAAGAGCGTCGGCCATGTGCCGGATGTGGGAAATGTCCGTTTCGGTGATGACCGTGCGGCCGGCTTTCGACTGCTCTGCCAGCCAATTGCGACATGCGTTCGCGTTACCGTTCCAGGGTTTCTCTTCCCCCTTGCTGTCGATGTAGGTCGCGGGGCGAAGGGAATACTGTTCGGCAAAGCCGTCCTCTCCCAACAGAAGCATGTGAGCGGCCTTGCCGAAATCTAGCGCGGATTTGCTTTCGGGCTCCTGCCGGTTCGGGTTGTATGGGCTCCACCACCAATATTCAGCCGGCCGGCGCAGCAGAGCGCGAAGGCCCGAGCTCGAAATCGAGAAGCCGTCGAACAGTTCGGGGTCGTGGTGATAGCGCTCGATGTCGACGCCGGCATAGACGCCGGGTTCCGTGATCTTGCCTCCGCGCCAGAAACGCTCGTTTCCGAGACCGTCGACGATCTTCCCAACAACATCGCCTATGCTCTGCATTCCAGTCATGTCATAAAGCTCCGAGATAAACGCCGGCGACCAGTACGAACGCGGTCACGGCGATGAGGGAGAGAAGGTCTTGGGCGAGGGGGAGGAGGCGGGACATCAGTTGCGGCCCTCCGCATCGTGGAATGGTGACGTGTCTCGGGCGATGACAGCGCGAACGGCTTCTAAAGCGCCTCTCGTGGTCGTCCCCGGGCCTTTCCCGCTATCGTTCGTAGTGATGTCCGGCACCCGACAGAGGATCAACTCCGCGCGGCGCAAAGCGTCAGTCACCAGATCAGCGCGGACGTATTCGGTGCCTCTATCCCGCTTACGGTCTTCCCATGCGCCAGCGATGTAATGCTGGCCGCCTGGTAGCGAAATGCCGCCGCCGCGAATGTCTGCCCATATCCTTACGGGCATCCTGCTCTTGGAAGCGTCGGACATCATGCCGCCTCCAGACCTAGTTCTTCACGGGCCTCTTCAACCCATGCGTCCGAATGGAAGAAGGCATCATCCACCGCATCGAGGATCGAGCAGCGGAAGGTCTCACGGGTTTCGCGGGTATCGGTGACGTTGCCGAGTTCGGCCGCGCTGGCGCAAATCTCGGTCATGAAGTCGATCACGATCTGGGCAGCTTCCTTCGCAACATCCTTGTGCTGCTCGTAGCTCTCAATCTGGCGACCCATCGTCATGATGGCGGCGGGGCGAGTCTTGGCCTTCAGCGCCGTCAGTGCGGCAATGGCTCGATCGATGTCACGGGATTGGTTGTTCATGGTCGTGGTCCTTTCAGGACTTCAGGAAAGCACTTGCCGCCTCTGCGGCCTCCCGATCGGAGCTGAAGAGACCGGGCGTAGCCCTCATCCCTTCCAAGGCGAGAACGAAGCCGCCGCGCACCGAATAGACGGTCCAGTGGAGATGACGGTCGGCAGCAACGATGCGAGCTGTCGGATCTAGGTTGCTGGGGTGCTCGCTCAGTGGGATCGTCTGCATCTCGCTCTCCTCTCTCGGCATCTGGCAAAGCCGTCTCTGCCGCCTCAAATCGACATCGGCAGATCGGCTCTCGCTTCTTCGTGCCGATGTGGTGATGAGATGCATATTATGCGCAAACGGATAAAGGTCAACAAAGAAAATGCGCAAACGGATAAAAAATATTGCGTCTGCGGATTATCGCGCATAAAAGAAAAGCCCCGGCGGGATGATCCGACCGGGGCGCGCAGTGCATAATTAAGTCACGACTTATGTATCAGGCGACTTCACTTAGGACAAGCGAAAAGAGCGCTGCGCGGCGTCGAAATCGCAAAATCTTGTGTCTGCTCGGTGGTTCCCGGCAAGATGGAGCGGTCAGGCGCTAAAGCGGCGGTCTTCAAGGGCGATTGCCCCGCCGCGCCGATCATCCGGCGCATGAATCTCCCAGCGGGTGCCGGCACCGATTCGCCGGCGAACGGATTAGGCTACAGACGGAGTGACGCCCGCCCGGCAGGCAGAGCAAAGACCGGGATAACCATGGCACCAAACGACCAGTATGAGTGAAATCCACGCGTAGGCCGGAGTAGGGCGCTGACAACCTGAAGGCCGTGGGCACAGCGGAGTGGGGCCTCCGATATCAAAGCTAGCCATGGGTAAATCGTAGCTGAAACGACATCGCCCGGTGGTGACAAGATCACCACGCCCGAGACGACTGGCGCACGCACAGGACGTCTAATGCCTAGGTTCTACCTTGAAGAAAGAGAAACGCATGGGACTGGACTGGAGAAAGGCCAAAGCAAAGCGCAACGGGTCACGTGACCTTCTCGATGATTTGAATGGAATGGATCGCGACAGGGCGGCGCGCTGGCTGAAGAAGAACGACCCGGCGATGCAGTCGAAGCAGAAGAAGCAGTCTCTGCGATCTAGGCCGATCGAGCGTCAAATGACGAAAGCGGATCGCCCTAGCGGCCTCGTCATCTACACCGATGGAGCTTGTGAACCGAACCCAGGCATCGGCGGGTGGGCATTTGTAGTCTATCTCGGCGGGAAGGAAATTCACTCATCTTGTGGCGGAGATCCGGTGACGACGAACAACGTCATGGAGATGACGGGCGTTATAAAAGCCATCGAATGGCTTGCCTCTTCTCCGAGTAGGCAATTCGCGACCATCTACAGTGACAGCCAGTATGTCGTGAAGGGCTGCAACACGTGGCGTTTCGGATGGAAGGCCAAGGGATGGCGGCGCGTCGTGGATCGGCGCCGAAAGACACTTGAGCCGATCAAGAACGCTGAGTTGTGGAAAGAGCTTGACGCGCTTCTGCAAGGAGCCCCGGTAAAAATCGAGTGGGTGAAGGGGCACGCCGGGATCGCTGGGAATGAGCGGGCGGATCAGCTTTCGTTGGCTGGCCGCCAAGACGCGCTAGTGCTCGCGAAACAGAGCGTTCTCATCGAGAAGCAGCTTCAGTATTCAATCTGAGAGGTAGAAGGAAAGGCGAAGCAGGGTCATTTGTGCTTCTGGACCTCGATGAATGCTCCGACAACGATCGCGAGCGTAGTGCCACCGAGAACGCCGGCAAGCCAGGGCTGGTTCATGTGAATGGCATATCCGGTCGCGGCAAGCGCACTGAGAACGAAGACAAGGGCGAAGATTTTACCGATGATCGCGTTCAACCAAAACCATCGCTGGTCTCGGTTTTCCTGCTCCCTCCGGTGCTGGCCCCCCCTTAAGCTAATCTCAGTCTCCCCTGGATTCCCCCGCGCTTCTCGACCCGGTTGGCTTCGCGGCGAATTGCTGAAGCCGGGAAGAATGTGAAGATCTCGCCGATCCAGACGATTTCGACATTTTGAATTGGCTGAGCATTCCAAGAAAGTAAGCTGGCCTTCCCGCCTTCTCCCCGAATGATCGTTTTAATAAACCTTCGGCCATCGGCTGTTCGCACGACTGCCCGCTCACCGTAAAAGCTCTCTATCGGGCGCCTCTGCTCACGGAAGACGACAATCACCATCCCATCCTCGAACATGGGGAGCATCGAATCCCCTCGAACTTGGAAAGCGATCATGTCGTCAGGCAGCGCGAACGGCACATGTATCTGTTCGAGGCCACCTTCTGGTACTTGCTCAAAGTCTGGTTCTACCTCAGCGCCCGCACCCACGTAGCCCATTAGTGGCACGGTGTACTCAGGTGCCTCTGATGGCGCTTCGTCCGCCACGCGGCTGAATAGTTCGTTTATGGCGTCGCGCCGGTGTCCCTCGGGTTCCGAGCCAGTTAGCCACCTGTTGACCGTAGATTGCGACACGCCAAGCACCTCGGCCACCTTCTGCTGCTTCCAGCCAGTGGCCTTCATAATGGCGCGGAGTTTCTGCTCGATCGTCATGTGCAGGACGCTATTCCGCGCGAACGCAAAAGAGAAATCCGCTTGCGCATAAAAATCCGCTTGCATTCTATCCGTTTGCGCATAATATCCGCGTCATGAACGCTATGAAGAACATTCGGAAGAACGTGTTCTCGGTTACGCAGGCAGAGTTCGCCGCCATTGCTGGTGTAACGCAGGCCACCGTATCGAGATGGGAAAGCGGCATAGCGCCGTCTCTTTCTGAGATGCAGTCTATCCGCGCGGCTGCCTGCGAGCGCGGCATTAATTGGGACGACTCCTGGTTCTTCGAGACGCCGCAGGAGACTGCGGCATGACATCCTGCGCCACAACACATCACCGCGCGTGCTCCCCCAGCAGCCGGAAGCTCTCACTCCATGCCGACACTTCAGTCATGGAATCGGTCTTTGCCGAGCTACTTTCGCTTATTGAGGCGGGCGAGATTCCGCTTGAAATTGGCGATCGTCTTATCCGCGCTATCGAGGCCGGCGCTAAGCTTTTCACTTTTGAGAGTGATTGCCTGCCCGCACCCGGCGCAGACCATTGCATCATTACTGCGCAGCCAACCCAGGCTTTTGCGGTGTTCATGTCCGCAGTCCGGGCAGGTGACCGTGACCTCGGCCTTATCGAACAGGCTCTTTGCCATCTTGAAAGCTCCTCCCACCGTGATGGAGCGGCATCGTGAAGCATTTTCCTCATTCTGCCAATCACCGCGCTGGTCCCCTTTGCGTGGTGCCGCGTCCTGGGGAGGCGAACTCCTCCCCGTCTCCCCAGGATTTTTACCCCGAAACGAGAAGCCAGTGGGCTTGGCGCGTGATGTGCCTATCGCTCGCGGCTTTCTGGATATCCTGCATCGTTTGGGTGCTCGCATGATCCGGCCGGCGCGATCTCAATGGACCTCCGAAGAGGACGCGGTACTCGCAAAGATGGCCTCTCAGGGCCGCTCCTCGGCGGAGATCGGTAAACGCCTCGACAGAACCAGACGGTCTATCCTTGGCAGAGCGAACCGCCTCGGCATCAGCCTGCAAGGGATAAACAGCGGCAACAGGAACGCAGCGAAGGCTCACGCGGTCAAACCGAGGGCCACCGTCATCAAGGCCGAAACACCGCGGCTGAAGCGGCGCGAACCCAAGCAAGAGACCAAGCCTGTTCTCCTCGTCGTCAGCAATGAGCAGAAGCTCATAGAGGAATACATCGCCAAGAACGGTGTTCGCCGGTTCGCGCCGGGGCAGGCAACTGATCGTTATTCGATCCAGAAGTTCCTCGAGGATCGCGGTTACACACTCAGCGGCTGGCAAGGAAAGAATAAAATCTCTGGCGGTCGCGGTCGGCCCCGGATGATGACCTGGGCTCAGGTGATCCGGTTCGTTGACGAGCTTCGCGCTGCGGAAGGACTCCCGACATTCCAGAAGGCGGGCTGAATGAAAACCACAACCCACCTCAATCTGCGCTGGACCGTGGGCGATATGGACCGTCTCGAGTTCATGCGTCGAAACCAGCACATGACCGTCGAGGATGTTTCGGAGAAGCTCCACGGCACGCAGCTTGCCGCTACTCCGACGCGTCTCCGTGAGATAGCCCGTCATTTCGGCGTCCGCGTGAAGCCTTCCCTCTATGAGGTGCAGGCATGACCACATTGGGTGCCATCCTCCTAAGCGCGCTGGTGGCTTCTGTGATCGGCTGGGTGTCTGGCTTTGCCTGCGCCACGCTTCGCCATCATTGGCAGCGTTCCGGTGGAGAAGGGGCGCCAGTCCGGATTTGTGATGAAATGCTTCCTCGGATTTCCCCCGAGGACGCGGCGCGGCGAGGGGGTGTCTAATGCCCCGCTCGCTCCCGCACCAAACAGATCGAGTTGCTGCGCAGGCTGATGTTGGCGCGTCCGACTGTGCCGCATGGTTCGATCCCTTCCTTGATCTTGAGCTTTCTGCCGGTGGAACCGGCCTAGTCGCTCGCTCTGACGGACACAGAGTAGGCGAAGGGAAACCATCATGTCCGAACCAAGACGGTACGAATCCGTACCGAAACGGGGCAAGTCGATGAGTACAAGTATTGCGGCGAAAGAGGCGTTCGAGCTCCTGAACGCAGCAGCAAAGAAGGAGTGGCGCGGCTGGGGAGATACGAAGACCGCTGCGCGCGACAGGGCTGCACGGAGGGCTGGGCTAACGCCCTCGCAAGCTGAGCGGCTTTGGAAGAACTGGCAGACGATGAAGTCGGTTAACGGCGACGTATATCGGTCGCTCCGTAACACATACGGACATCTCTGCACGTGGATTGAAAACGCCGCCGATGCAGTCGAGGCAAAGCGGCTCCAAATCGAGGCATCTCATGAGACTGAGGAAAGCTCTCGCCAGGCTGGCGGAGCAACTGTGGCTGCTCGCGATGGCGTGGCGGCGGAAAGGGAAGAAGCATGACGAAAGCTAAGGCGGCGAAAGCCGAGCCGGGACACAACATTCAAGATGAACGCGCCCAATTCGAGGAGCAGCAGTTCCTCAATACCTTCCGCGAGATCAAGGATCTGAAATCCGAGATCGGCGCCACCATGGGCGAGATCAACGAGGCCTACAAGCGCCTTAAGCCGCTCGGGTTCACCAAGGGCGATATCAAGTGGGCGATGGAGCTGGAGGAGAAGGACTCTGGCGAGATCATATCCATGATGCAGCGGCGCATCCGCATCGCCAAGATGCTCGGCCACGGGCTGGCGCGGCAGGTAGATCTCTTTGACCAGGACCGGACGCCTCTAGAAGATCGGGCCTACGAAGAAGGTCTCGCCGCCGGCAAGCTCCGCAAAGATGCAGCGAACCCGTATGGCGCCGACAGCGCGGCCGGTCAGGCATGGCAGCGCGGGTTCAATGACGGGACAGCCTTCATCAACAAGGAGCTTGCCGCCGTCATGGACGATCCGTTCCCCGACGAACAGCCCGCCGCGGCAGAGGCGTAAGGCAGTTCAACCATGTCCGTTCAAGCGCGAATGATGCTGGTGGTTTGGATCATGGCGATCCCGGCGATTGTCGGGTTCGTCGCCGTGCTGGTGGGGGCTGGGTGAATGACGGTTGTCGCATCGAATTACGCCCGCAAGGAAAACGACCTCTACCAGACGGAGCCATGGGCTACTGAGGCGCTCCTGCGGCACTTCCCGGTGCGAGGCCTCACAGTCTGGGAGCCTGCGGCAGGCAACCATCTGATGGCCGATGTCCTGCGCGAACATGGCGCCACAGTGCGGACCTCCGACATTGTCACCTATGATCGCGAGCACACCGAAATCATCGACTTCCTGACATTCGAACCGTCTGCCGCGCTCTGGTGCCCCGATGCCCTGATCACGAACCCGCCTTACGGTAAGGGCAACCGGGACGCGGTGAAATTTGCAGAACTGGCACTCCAGCGGTGCGACGGCCTCGTTGCCTTGCTCCTCACCGCCAAGTTCGACTTCGGCAAAACGCGCCGTCACTTGTTCGCCGAAAATCCACGCTTCTGGGCGAAGATCGCGCTCGTGGATCGGATCCAGTGGTTCCCCGGCGAGATAAGCGGGACAGAAGATCACGCTTGGTACGTGTGGGGGCCAAAGAGCCGCGCCCCTTATTCCCCGCGGATGCTGTGGGAAGGGCGGGAACCCGCACGGGAGGCCGCCTAATGCGCCAGTGCTTTAACTCTGGAATGGGGAGAGGCCAATCGCTAGGCCCCTCCAGAAGAATAGAAACCTCAGACAGGCACGCGTCCGCTGCCCGGTGTTGGCTTGATCATCCACGGCTGGACCGCAGGAGCTTTCTCCAAAATGCCCTTTTTCTTGCCGAACGCGCGTATCGCATCCCTCGCGGCTTTCAAGGGCTTGAGGCCGTCATGCGCCATAAGGCACGTCTTAAGCGCTACATCATGGAGCGTGTCGCGCTCGCGCTCGGGCCACTCCTCAAGGAAGTCGATCGCGTCGATCACGCTGGCGATCTCCTGTATCACGTATTTCCCACCCTTCAGGTAAACCGGCCTGTCAAAGATTTTAGAGTCCATCGTAACCTCTTGGATTTCCTGTTAATCCAACGATCACACCGCCTAAGAAGGGCGGCTGAATTTTATATGTCTTCTGGAAAGCGCTGCTTCAAGACCATCGTCTCTGATCTAGCGCGCCAGTATCCCCGCTTCCTCTGCCGCCTCTACAAAAGCCTGTCTGGCTGTATCTGCATCGCATTTTCCTTCAAGGCACTTGAGCAGAGTAAGCCGTGCAACCAGGTGCTTCTGACCCTTCGGCGCACGTACAGGCCAGTGATGCAGGAGCACGTCAGCGGCCTTCACTGCATCGGTGATGAAGTACCTCATCCCGCCGTACTTGCCGGCGTGAACGGACACACCAGGCTTCCAGCCGTAGTTCGCCATGACGCTGCCGAACCGCAGGGAAGGGGGCTTGTTCCATGCTGATCTTGGCATTCGACCAGTCCATATCCCGAACCGGGTGGGCGCTTTACGAACCGCCTCATGCCGGGGCCATGAAACTCGGCTCTTTCACGTCTCGGCCGAGCACGAATATGTCGACAGAGGAAAAGGCTGCGATCTTCTGCGATGAGATTGAGAAGCTTTTCAAAGAACATCGGCCCGGTTTCGTGGTTTGGGAGCAGGCAACCGAGATTATCCGGGCCTATCCCCAGAAGGCGAAGGCTGATCTGGCTGGCCCTGTTAAAATCCCCCCTCTCACGGTCAACGCCGACCAACTCATCCTTCATGACATTCAAGGGCATATCCGCCACGCGGCGCGCGCGCGGCGCATTCCGTATGAAGCGGTGAACCCGAAAACATGGCGCGCAGCGATCCTGAAGAACGGCAATCTGGGGCGCGAGGAGGCGAAGCGAGCGGCTTCTGATCTCTGCAAGATGATGCGCATACCCGTGAGAAACGCGGACCAGGCAGAGGCGGTGTGCATCGCGCTCTATGGCGCATCGTCTCAGACCTTCCGGATGCTCAAGGCGAGGGCCGCATGAATGTGGCTCTACGTCCCCAATCTCTCAACATCCTCTCCATCTGCACCGGCGGCGGCGGGCTCGATCTCGGAATCGAGTTGGCAATTCCAGGCGCTCGCGCAGTCTGCATGGTGGAGAGGGAAGCCTTCGCCGTCGCGCACCTGGTGGCAGCGATGGAACAAGGTCTCCTTCATCCGGCAGCTATCTGGAGCGATGCCCGAACCTTCGACGGCCGACGCTGGCGTGGATGCGTGGACGGCCTCATTGGCGGCATACCGTGCCAGCCGCACAGCCTCGCCGGTCGCAAGAAGGGAAGCCTCGACGAGCGCGACCTATGGAGCAGCGCCCGCCGCATCATCGTCCGGTCCCGGCCGTGGTTCGTCCTCATCGAGAACGTCGCCGGGATGCTCTCGCCGGGGGATGACGAAGTCGCTGGAGCCGAAAGGGTATGGCGAGACCTACGCAAGCTTGGTTTCGCGGTTGAGATCGGACTGTTCACGGCGGCGGAAGTCGGCGCGAGCCACGAGCGCGAAAGGCTCTTCATCCTCGGTGTGGCGGACCCCGAACGCGAACAACGGGGAGCGTGGCGGTCTGAACCCGGAGGAGCGGGAAGGGCACACGCTGAACCTTCAGGACCAGGTGCAGGCGTTTCAGGCGTCGGCCTGGCCGACGCCTACGACGAGGGATCACAAGGGCGGCGGTACAGCGACTATTCGGGCAGACGGCAAGGTTCGGAACGACATGCTGGATTGGGTGGCCGAGAGATGGCCAACGCCGGCGGTGACGGACAGCAACGGCGCGCGGAACAGGACATCGGGCAGATCGAATCCGAACAGCAAGCACCACGACGGGGTGACGCTGAACGACGCGATTGTGATGTGGTCAACGCCTCGCTCATCAGACGGGGAGAAGGGCGGTCCGAACCAAACCTTCGGAGCGGGCGGAACGCCGCTTCCAGCACAGGCGCAGCAGTGGTCAACGCCCTCGATCGCGGACGTGGATGGCGGTCGCAAGACGAGATCGGGAAGCCGGTCGGGGGAACTTCTGATGAAGGGGCAAGCGGAGATGTTGGCCTCTTCCCTCCCGGCCCCGGAGACATCGACGCATGGCGGGAAGTCCTCGCCAGAGCGCCGGAGCTTGAACCCGCTTTTCGTCGAGTGGCTGATGGGCTGGCCTCCCGGCTGGACATTGCTCGCGTGGACCGACTTCGCATGCTCGGCAACGGAGTTGTCCCGCTTCAAGCAGCGCATGCGTTCCGCACTCTCGCAACTCGCCTTGCCGGCCGAGGCTCCGCCGGCGCAGCTCGCCTTGTTCGCATGATGGAGGCTGCCGAATGAACGCCATAGCTCGCGAGATCAAACCGGCGCTTCCTGATGTGATCGAGGCAGAGAAGGGGTTGCTCGGTGCCATCCTGATCGCCAATGACGCTTATTGGAAGGTCGCAGGCTTCCTCTCTGCAGATCACTTCTCGGATGAGCTCCTCGCCGCGATCTACCGCACATGCGGCACGATGATCGCTGAGGGCCGATCGGCCAACCCGATCACCATCAAGCCATATCTCCCCGCCGATCAGATGGTGGGCGATATGACGATATCGGCCTTCCTCGCGCATTTGGTCGCTGAGGCCGCGCCACCTATCATGGCCTATGACCTTGGCCGCTCCATCATCGAAATGTGGGCCCGCCATCGTCTGATCGGATTGGCGCAGGATATGGAGGCCCTGGCACGCAACATGCCGGTCGATATGAACCCGACCAAGATCATCAGCGTGGCGGCAGATCGGCTCACAAAGATCGCCCAGGAAGGCGACGAGCGAGCCGGTAGCCTGAAATATGGCGTGGTGCTCCCCCGGGCAGTTAACCGTGTGGCGCGCGAAAGCGGCGATCAGGCATCACGCATACCGTGGTTTCTTCCAGAGATCAGCCAGGCAGTGGGTGACATGCGCCGCGGGAACCTCGTCGGTGTGATGAGCGACAGCGGAGGCGGGAAGACATCATTCTCGCTGCAACAGCTTCGTTTCGCGGCGGGGAGGGGCTTCAAGAGCGCATTCTTCTCAATCGAAATCAGCGAGGAGGAAGCAGCGCTCCAGGCCGCCGCCCAGCAATCCCACATCGCTCTTGGCCGGCTGGATGGCTACACGCTCAACACCAACGAGAAGACAGGCCTTGAGAAAGAGATGATGGAGGCGGCCGATCTGCCGCTCTACATCGTTGGCTTCGGCGAATGCTCCCTATCCGATATCCGCGTAAAAGCCGAGGCGATGGTGAAGTCTCAGGGGCTCGACCTGATCATCATCGACCATGCCAAAATGATCGGACTGCCGAATCCAAAGGACATATTCGCCGACAGGATCAACGCCCTGTATAGGGGTCTGAAGGCCATGGCGAAGGCGCTGAATATCGCCATTGTGATCCTCATACAGCGCAATGACGACTGGAAGCAGCGATGGAAGGGCGGCGGCTCCATCCGCCCCATGATGGGTGATGCTTATGGTGGATCGGGTGTGAAGCAGAACCTCGACGTGTGGTTTTCGCTCTACCGGCCCGAGCCTCTCTACAAGGAGCTGATCCCACTGGAGCGCCGCGAGGAGAAGCGCGACCGCCTCATCCAGGACTATGACCGTTCGCGCGGCAAAGCCTGGATCATCAACCACAAACGCAGGCGAGGGGAGCCCGGCCAAACCGCCGAGATCCGCTTCGAGGCCGAATACACGATGTTTGCCTCGCCCATGGAAGAGGCCCCACCGGCATTCGATTTCGATGAAGGAGCGATGCTGTGAACCACTTTGCTGCCAGAGCGCGCCATGATGGCCTCACATGGATCGGTGAGTTCCGCTGCGCTGAGCATGCCGATTTCAAGCCGGTGCTGGAAGGTGATGGCATCGCCCGCTTCCCGAGCAGGGTAGATGCCCAGCTTGCCGCCGATCGCGCCCTTCGCGCTTACATGAACGGGCGGCTACGCAGGGATGGAGCCACGATCACCAGCGCCAAGATCGCCGCTGAGAAGCTCTTCCGCCCAGGCAAGAAGCCGATCCCAGTGGAGGTGCGGTGATAGGCATGAGCACATATCGAGATTGGCACGTCGGAATGAAGCTGGTGTGCGTGGACGCCAGCGGATGGATGAATAGGCTCGTCCCGAGAAAGATTTACACCCTTTCGGCGATAGGTGAAGCCTTCGGGCATATCTATGTCGGCCTCGAAGAGACCCCGAACAAGGATGGCAATAAGCTTCACTGGCGAGCGTCTAGGTTCCGGCCGGTGCAGCCTCGCAAGACGGACATCAGTGTCTTCACGGCAATACTGAAAGGTGCGAAGGAGAAGGCATCTGTATGACCATCCCGCCCCACATAGCCGCCCTATGCCGCGAGTTCTCCATCGAGATCGTGCCGGCGAATCGCTATCCCGAGCCCGGGCAGACCCGCGCCGTCGAAACCATGGCTCGCATATACCGGCGCTATGGAGAGGCTCACCTGCGCCTCGTCCTCACCACCATCATGCAGGCGGGCAACAACAAGCTCCTACTGGACGAGACGGGGTTGTGGGCAGTCAGCGATTTGGTACGGGCCTGCCGTGGCCTGATCGAGCGCGAGGCCGGCGCTTGGCTCGATCTGTGGGATATGATCCCCGGCGGCGAGCTTCAGTTCATCTGCAGCGACCTTCGGGGTATAGTACCGCAACGGTTCGCGCTGGACGGGATGCTTTATGAGCGCGTGGTGAGGCGGTTCGGGCCGAATGCGGATCAGCTCGATTTGCTGGATGACAGACGAGGTGCGGCATGAACCCCGGCGAGATAGCAGAGCGTCTCATCCAGGCGGCAGAGATCGAGGAGGCGAGCGCCCGCCACATGTACGGGCCGAAGAAGGCGAGATCGCTCGCCCTACCATATTCTCACACCCAAGCCGAGATGAACGGCTGGGGAACCGAGAGGCTTGCCGAGGAGCGGAAAGAGTTCTGGGAAAGCATCACCAACCGCCCCACGGCCCGACAGATCAGCGAGGCCGAGGAGGCATGGGGATGGTATCGCCTCGTCCAAAATGAGGATCAGCGATCAGCCCTTGCTGCATGGGTGCGCTGCATGGCAAATTCGAGGGAGCACTTTCAGGATTGGTGCTTCTCTCAGGGTATCCACCCAGAAACCGGTAGAAGGCGGAAAGACCGGGCAATTGCATGCATTGCGCTAGAACTTAACCGCAGGGCATTGCAGCATAACGAAAATCCCGATTTCGAGGTGTTGCCTGAAGACCCCGAAAACGAGCATATTGACGCTAACATCGCGAGCCGTGTGCGGGAGCAAGACGGGATCAAGGCATGGGCCGCGGATGACGCCTTCACATCCATCCTGAGCGACGATCCTGCGGACTTCGATTGGGCTCGCAAGCGCAATGAGCTTCGACGGCAGCGCGAGGCCAGGAAGCGGAAGCAGAAAGAGGCGGCTTAGCCGGTGACGAGGCGCTGACGAAATCAGTATCGCAGGTTGTATTGAAGCCTCGCCAGTATCGCCTGAGCGGGGCTTTTTACCATCCATAGGTTGAAAATCAGGAGCAATGCATGGGTATTCCGACGCATCGCGCTCCGACTTGGCTCACATACACGATCATCACCGCCATGTTCGCTATCGTCGTACTGTCCGGTGCAATCGGCTTCATCACTTGGGCTTGGGTGATGGCGCATGCGGTGGGCCTCTAATGTACAAGCCCGACCGCCGCTCACCAGAAGCGGAAGCACATGGCTAAGCTCTCCAATCTGAAGCCCAGGCTTGGCACTCTCGCCCCTCGGGTAGGCTATGCACCAGGTGACGAGAAGGGACGATCCCGATACAGGGACGCAACCCAGCCGTGGCGCGCCTGGTACAAGACTGCGCGATGGCAGAGGCTTCGCGAGCGCATTCTGATTAGGGATCAGTTCACCTGCCAGAAGACGGGCGTGCTCCTCGTCGGCAGGCATCCTGCGCCGAACAGTCCTGTCATCGACCACAAGATCCCGCACCGTGGTGATGAGCGTCTGTTCTGGGATGAGAGCAATCTGCACGCCGTGAGCAAGGCCTATCACGACAGCACGAAGCAGAGCGAGGAGCGGCGGCAAGGGCTGCTGTGACCGAAATGCAACAAGGAGAGGGTGTTGCAACGGGGCAACACCGAGGGAGGGGGGGTGCAAAAGTCGAGAGACCCCCTCGGCCCCGGACCCGCGCCCCCACCATTCGCACAATTTTTTCCTCCGCCCCGAAATTCTCGGCAAAGCAATGAGATGACCGAAAAACCTAAACCGCAAAAGGCGCGATCGAAAGGAGGGAGGCCATCCTTCCGGCCAAGCGTTGAGCAGCGGCGCATCGTTGAGGAAATGAAGTTCTGCGGCGAAAGCGAGAACACTATCGCCCGTGCGATCGGCATCGATCCTGATACGCTGCGCAAGCATTTCGCGGATGAACTTGCGGACGGCCATGCGCAGCGCAGGAAGGAGGTCATCGGCCTTCTTTTCGCCTCCGCCCGGGCGGGGAATGTCTCTGCCCAGAAGAAGCTTGAGGAAATGGGTCGTGTAGCAGGCGCCGCTGAGGCCGTGAAGGCCCGCGAGACCAAGCCACCGAAGCTTGGGAAGAAGGAAGAGCGGCAGATCGCGGCAGAGAGTGTTGTGGGCAAGTATGCCCCGCCGACGCCGCCTAAGCTCGTCGTCAATAACCAGTGAAGCAATGGAGCACTGCCTGCCTGGATTGGCAGGAAAGGATCGTTGAAGGGCGGTCACTGATCCCGTTCGACCCGCTCTTTCCGGATGAGGCTGATGCCGCGCTTGCCGTCTTCCAGTCGCTGCGGATCGTGGATGCCCCCGGAAGCCCAACCTTTGGGGAGGCTTGCGAACAGTGGGTGTTCGATTGGGTGCGCGCCATCTTCGGCGCGTACGACCATCAGAGCGCAAAACGGCTTATCCGAGAGTTCTTCCTGCTCATCAGCAAGAAGAACGCGAAGTCGACAATCGCCGCCGGCATCATGGTCACAGCGCTGATCCGGAATTGGCGGTTCTCTGCTGAACTGCTGATCCTGGCCCCGACGATTGAGGTCGCAAACAACTCGTTCATCCCGGCCCGTGACATGGTCAATGCCGACGATGAACTGCGAGACCTCCTGCACGTCCAGGAGAATTTCCGGCAGATCACGCACAGGACCACGAAAGCCGTCCTGAAGGTGGTAGCCGCGGACACGGATGTGGTCAGTGGCAAAAAGGCGGCGTTCGTCCTCGTAGATGAGCTCTGGATCTTCGGAAAGAAGCCGAATGCGGACGCAATGCTCCGGGAGGCAACCGGCGGATTGGTGTCCCGGCCTGAAGGGTTCGTGATCTATCTCTCGACGCAGAGCGATACGCCGCCGGCCGGTGTGTTCAAGGCAAAGCTGGATTATTTCCGCAATGTGCGGGACGGGATCGTGGAGGATCGAAAGAGCCTGCCGGTCCTCTATGAGTTCCCCGATCTGATGCTTGAGGAGAGAGCCTACCTCCAGCCGGAGAACTTTTACATTACGAACCCGAACCTAAACCGCTCGGTCAGCCGGGAATGGCTCGAGGATGAGTTGGCAAAGGTCCAGGGCGGCGACGATGGCGCGCTGCAGACGTTCCTTTCGAAGCATCTCAATGTCGAGATCGGTTTGAACCTGAGGGCCGATCGGTGGCCCGGCGCTGACTATTGGGAATTGGCGGCCGAGCCGGGTCTGACCTTCGACGCTCTCTTGGAGCGCTGCGACGTGATCGTGATCGGCGGTGACGGTGGGGGTTTGGACGATCTGTTTGGGGGGGCATTCCTCGGGCGCGAAAAGGGAACGCGCCGGTGGCTTCTGTGGTGCAGGGCCTGGGCACACCCGATCGTCTTAAAACGGCGGAAAGAGATAGCCGCCACTCTGAAGGATTTCGCAGGTCGGGGCGATCTGGTCTTCTGCGAGAGGCCGACGCAAGACATCGAGGAGTTCGCTGATCTTTGCGAACGGGTACGCGATGCCGGTCTGCTCCCCGAGCAAGCGGGTATCGGCGTTGACAAGCTAGGGCTCCCAGCTCTCGTAGATGAACTGATCAACCGAGGCTTCGATACGGTCGATAACGGCGGGACTATAACCGGCGTCTCCCAGGGTGGCTATCTGAACCCGGCCATTCTCGGCGCTGAGCGAAAGCTGAGCGATGGGACACTGGTTCACGCAGGGCAGCCGCTGATGGCCTGGTGTGTGGGCAATGCCAAGGTCGAGTTGAAGGGGTCCGCTCGCTCGATCACCAAGCAGGCTGCGGGCAAGGCGAAGATTGACCCGCTGATAGCAGCCTTCAACGCCGTGATGCTGATGAGCAGGAACCCGGAGGGCAAAAGCCCATCCGTCTACGAAACTCGCGGAATCCTGATGGTGTAGCGGATGGGACTATTTGACTTCCTACGGCGCAGCGAGCCGAAATCTTCATCGCCTGTTGTGCGTGCCATGGGTGAATCCGCCGAGTTCTTTGGGATGGACGATCCTCGCCTGCTGGAGTTTATCCGCGGCGGCAGTGGCGCCTTGACTGAGGCGGGGATTACGGTTTCTGCGAAGACCGCGCTGCGCAACACAACGGTTATCCGGTGCGTTTCGCTGATCTCCTTCGCCATGGGTTGGCTTCCGCTTCACCTGCGCGACAAGGAGACGAAGGAAAAGGCGACGGATCACCCGCTGTTTCGCGTCCTGCACCGCAAGCCGAACGCCTGGCAGACGGCATTCGAGTTCCGTTCGCTGATGCAGCAACGGGCTCTTGGCGCGAATGGGGACGGCAATCGCGGCGATGCGTTCGCACTGATCGTGCGCAGCGGCAAGAAAATAACGCAGCTGGTGCCTTTGGCGACAGAGCGGGTGAAACCACGCCAGCGAACGGACTGGTCGCTGGAATACGAATACACCCGGCCGGATGGCGGCAAGGTGATCCTGCCGCAGGAAGACATCTTTCATCTTCGCTGCGGCCTTTCCGAGGACGGGATCTCCGGGCTCTCGATTGTGCGCCAGGCCGCCGAAGCTATCGGCCTTGCCCTGCAGACAGAGAAGGCCGCCGCGCGGTTGTTCCGTCAGGGAATGCTCGTCGGCGGTGCGCTCAAGCACAAGGAGAAGCTTTCGCCGGAGGCATATGAGCGCCTGAAGGCCAGCATGGCCGAGCGCGAGAGCGCCGAGAACGCGCACAGATGGCTCATCCTCGAGGAGGACATGGACATCGCAGGCGGTGGCCAATCGGGCCGCGATAGTCAGCATATCGAGCAGCGCAAGCATCAGATTGAGGAGATTGCCCGCGCTTTTGGGGTGCCGCGGCCACTTCTGGTGGTCGATGACACGTCCTGGGGTTCCGGCATCGATGTGCTCGGGCAGTTCTTCGTCCGCTATGCGCTCAATCCGTGGTTCGAAGCGTGGCAGCAGGCGATCGAGCGTTCGCTGCTAACCGAGGAGGAGGCGGATCGCTACGAGGCCAAGTTCAACGAGGGTGCGCTGCTGCGCGGCTCGATGAAGGATCAGGCCGAGTTCTTCAAGGCAGCTCTCGGCTCCGGCGGGCATCAGCCGTGGATGGATTACGAGGAGGTCCGCGAGACGATGGACCTGCCGGAAAAAGAGATCGCGCCAAACCCGCTTGCAAACAGGAGCAATGGCAATGAGCCTTCGCAATCTGCCTGAGATCAAGGCCGAGCGCCTGCCGTCCGTCTGCGCGTTTGAGCCGGACCCGGATGCGATTGAGCGCTGGAATGCCGGCATCATGGCAAAGCAGACGCCGGAAAACACGGTCTCGATCCTGGATGTTATTGGCGAGGATTTCTGGACCGGCGGCGGCGTCACGTCGAAGCGCGTAGCGGCGGCCCTGCGCGCGATCGGTGATCAGGACGTGTTTGTTGATCTGAACTCGCCGGGTGGCGATTTCTTCGAGGGTGTCGCGATCTACAATGCCCTGCGCTCGCATCCGCACAAGGTGACGGTGCGCATCCTCGGGCTCGCCGCGTCTGCCGCGTCGGTCATCGCCATGGCTGGTGACGAGATCCAGATCGGCAAGGCGGGTTTCCTCATGGTGCACAATGCCTGGGTTGTGGCGATCGGCAACCGGCATGATCTCGCCGAAGCGGCGAAGACCATGGAGCCCTTCGACGATGCCATGGCGACCGTCTATGCCGAGCGTGCCGGTGTAAAGAAAACGAAGGCCGCTGAATGGATGGACAACGAGACCTGGTTCAACGGTGAACAAGCCGTCAAGGAGGGCCTTGCTGATGGCTTCCTGCCTGCTGATCAGGTCTCCGAAGACAAAACGAAGGCGGAATCGGCCAAGGCCGTGAACGCAACGAGGCGGGTAGATGCTCTGCTCGCCAAATCCGGAATTCCTCGCTCCGAACGCAGGACGCTTCTGAGCGAGGTGAAAAGCGGCACGCATGACGCTGCCGCGCCCGTCACGCACGACGCTGACGATCTCAGAGCTGCGATCCAGCGGCTTCGTTCCACACTGAAAGGCTAAAAGGAGCCTCAAATGAAAATCGTGTCTCTCGTCATCGCCTGCGTGGCGATGCTGGGGGTTGGCGTCTGCGCGGCTGCGGCCGGAACCCCCGACCTTCTCCACCTCGCCTCAGGTTCGCTTGCGGGCGATCTCGTTGCTGCGATGGGCATCATGCTCCCAGCCAGCACAAAAGCACGCGGTATCCTCGCCGTGCGAGCCGAAGCCGGCGGGGAAATCAAGGCGCTTATCGACAGCCTCAACAAGGACTGGTCCGAGTTCAAGGCCACCATGGCCGAGAAGGACAAGGAACTTGCCAAGAAGTTCGACGACGTGGTGACGACCGAGAAGCTGGAGAAGATCAATTCCAGCGTTTCGGACCTTCAGGCCGCAGTCGATCAGGCCAATGCACAGTTGGCGGCGATCCAGATGGGTGCCGGCGGCGGCAAGGGGGAGGTTCGGGATCGGGAATATTCCGATGCTTTCCGCTCGCACTTCCGCAAGGGTGACGTCCAGGCTGCACTGAACAAGGGCGCTGACGACGAGGGCGGTTATCTTGCTCCGATCGAGTGGGATCGCACGATCACCGACAAGCTGGTCGAAGTATCCCCCATGCGGCAGATTGCGCAGGTGCAGACCATCTCGACCGCCGGTTTCAAGAAGTTGTTCAACCTCCGTGGAACCGGCTCCGGCTGGGTGGGTGAAACTGCGGCCCGTCCGCAGACCAACACGCCCGAGTTCGGCAGCATGACGTTCACGCCCGGCGAGCTTTATGCCAATCCGGCTGCAACGCAGCAGCTTCTGGACGATGCGGAAATCAACCTTGAACAGTGGCTGGCGAATGAGGTGGAAACCGAGTTCGCTTATCAGGAAGGACTAGCCTTCATTGCGGGCGACGGCACGAACAAGCCCTATGGCTTCCTGACGTTCGTTACCGGTGGCTCACAGGCGACAACCAATCCGCTCGGTTCTATCGAGGTGAAGACGGCAGCGTCGGCGGCCGCGATTGCTTCGGACGAGCTCCTGGACATGATCTACATGCTTCCTTCGTCCTACACGCAGAATGCGCGGTGGGTCATGAACCGCACCACGCAAGGAGCGATCCGGAAGCTGAAGGACGGCCAGGATAATTACCTGTGGCAGCCGTCCTTCGTGGCTGGCCAGCCGGCCACCATCGCTGGTTATCCAGTCACAGAGATGGCTGGCATGCCGAGTGTGGCCGCCGATGCCCTGCCGATTGCGTTCGGCGACTTCCGCCGCGGTTACCTGATCGTCGACCGTACCGGCGTGCGCGTCCTGCGCGATCCGTACACCAACAAGCCGTACGTGATGTTCTACACCACAAAGCGCGTTGGCGGCGGCGTGCTCGACCCGACCGCGATCAAGGTCCTGAAAATGGCTGCTGCCGGCGGCTGATCAGAAGTTGGGGGCTTTCGGGGCGGTCATCTGCGACCGCCCTTCAACCATCAGGAGTGATGACCAATGGCAAAGAAGCCTGATACCGCGTCCGAGAAGGGCGTGGAGAACCCCGCGCCTGCCGATAGCATTGACAGCGCATCCGGCGCGATCATTGAGCCGGAGATCAAGGAGGGCGTTGATCTCGATCACCCCGCGATCGACGACAATCCGCGCGCAGGCACGTCCGCAGACCAGAACAAGCGGGACATGAACGACCCCAACCGCCGCACGCCGGCGGATGAGGACTTCTCCGGGCAGGGCCTTGATCCTGCGCCCTACGGCAAAGCTTCGAAGAAGAAGTAAGCCCATGCTGACGCCCGTCCTTGTAACCCCGCCGGCCGTTCCGCTCTTCACCGCGGATGAGGTGGTTGCGCGCCTCCATCTCAGTGTGGACAGCGCTGACGACAACGCCTTGATCAATCACTATATCCAGGCCGCGACCGCGTATCTGGACGGCTATTCGGGGATACTCGGACGGGCGCTCATCACCCAGACATGGCGCATCGACGCTAGAACCTGGGGCTATCCTTTCATCCGTCTGCCGCTCGCTCCGGTCCAGTCCGTAACCGTGAAGTATTTCGATCGCGGTGACGTCGAGCAGACGCTTGCTGCGGATCAATACGAGTTCTTAACCGACGCCATGGGCCCGCGCATCGGCAGGGCGCCATCCAGTTCATGGCCATCGCTGTTCTCCCGCGGCGACGCAGTGCGAGTGAGTTTCGTCGCAGGCTATGGCGATGCGCCAACCGATGTGCCGGCTCCTATCCGCCAGGCGGTCCTGATGCTCGCCGCTCACTGGTACGCGAACCGCGAAAGCGTCTCGGATCAGAATATGACCACCGTCCCGAACGGAGTGAGCGCGTTGATTGCGCCCTATCGGAGACAGCGGATATGATCGGAGCCGGTAAGCTTCATCACAGAATCGCCTTCGACAAACCCGTCGAGCAGTCGGACGGCCAAGGCGGCACGGTCAATGGATGGCAGGAGCAGTTTCAGTGCCGCGCGCACTATCGCTTCCTACGTGGCGGCGAGAGCGTGCAGGCGGCGCGCCTAGAGGGGCGCCAGCCGCTTGTCATTACCGTGCGTTCATCGAGCGAAACACGGCAGATCCAGACGCAGTGGCACATCCGTGATGTCAGAACCGGGACGGTCTTTCAGGTGAAGGCGATCAACCCAACCGAGGAGCGGCGCTTTCTCGAAATTCTGGCTGAAAGCGGGGTTGCGGGCTGATGGTGCAGGGCCTCGATCGACTGCGGCGAAAGCTCCTGAAGACCATTCCGGATCGCGTACGACAGCGAACGCGAGCGGCCATGGAAAAGGGCGCTGACGAGATTGTCGCTCTCGCCAAATCTCTCGTGCCCGTGGATTCCGGCGCACTGCGTGACAGCATCGGCTGGACATGGGGTGATGCCCCGGAAGGCTCCATCACGCTCGGGCATGTGAAGGCGTCGAAGGATGGCGATGAAGCAATTACCATCTATGCCGGAACACGGAACAAACGCCTTGGTGACAAGGATGCATTCTATGTCCGGTTTGTCGAGTTCGGGACGCAGAACATGGCACCGCATCCGTTCTTCTACCCTGCATATCGGACGCTCAAGCGCCGAGTGAAAGGTCGCATCACCCGCGAGATGAAGAAGGGCATTCGCGAGGGCGCGAAATGAGCGCTTCGAACGAATTGCAGGCGCTCATTTATCAGCGTCTCGTCGCTGATGCTGGCGTGCATGCCGTGGTGGCAGATCGGATCTATGACAATCCGATTGGAAAGGACGATTTCCCCTATGTCAGTTTCGGCCCTTCCGATGTGGTCGAAGATGACGCTGATTGCATCACCGGGCGTATCGAAACGATCCAGATCGATTGCTGGTCGCGGTATCAGGGCGGGTTCAAGGAAGTGAAGACCCTGGCCGACGCAGTGAAGAAGGCGCTGCATCGCTACGCCGGAGAACTGACGGTGAATGCGCTGGTCGAGATGACCGTGGAGACTGTTCGCTTCTTTCGCGACCCGGATGGTGTCACCTCGCATGGTGTCGTGACCGTGCAAGCGATTGTGGAGGAACGCTGATGCCTTGGGCCATCTTCCGCCGCGAGTTCAATTTCGACCATCGGCCGCTCAAGGCGGTGTCTCAATTCATCCGGCCCTCGGACGTGCCGCAGGAGTTCCCCGAGCGAGTTATCGCGGCTGCCGTGAAAGCCGGAGCGGCTGAGAGGGCGCCAAGCCCTCGGCCGGAAGAGAAACGCGCCTACAAGCGCGCCAAGCGGGCACAAGCCCAAACCACCTGAGAACCGGGCGGAGAGCCCGCTAACCCTGGCTGGTCGTTGACCGGCCTGTCTTCGCATGGAGAAACGCAATGGCACGCGCCATCACCGCCAAATACGAGGAGATGATCCTCGAAGTCGAGACCGAGACGCCCGACACCTATGCCGCTATCTGCGGCCTGACCGATGTCACGATCAACCGCACGTCGAACATCGATACTTCGGAGATCCCCGATTGCGATGATGAAAGTCTCCCGCTCTCTCTGGAACGTCAGGTGCGCTCGCAGGAAGTGACGGTCTCCGCGACCGGCGTATGGGCGCTGCAGAGCAACGAGATGATGCTCGATTGGTGGTACTCGGGCGCGACGAAGAACATTCGTCTCCGCAATACCAAGGCCGAGAATGATGGCGAGGTGGGCGACACCTATGCCGAGGCTGGGCCGGCACTGCTCGCCAGCCTGAACAACTCCCGCACGAAAGGGCAGAAGGTCTCCGCTGAACTGGAAATTCAGTTCGACGGTGTACCCACCCGCACCTTGGTCACGGCTCCCTGATGCGCGGCGTCGAAATCACCTGGGCCGGTGGTGAGCACGAGTTTAAGCTCACCATCGACCTCCTCCGCGCCCTGCAGGAAAAGTGCGATGCCGGGCCGGCATTCATCCTTCAGCGCCTTTCGACACAACGCTGGCACGTCGATGATGTGGTCTCGACCATCCGCCTCGGCCTGGAGGGTGGGGGGATGGAGAAGGAAGCAGCACGCAAGCTCGTCACGAAGGTTCTAGACGATCGACCGATCGCCGAGCTTGTGATGACGGCTCAGGCCATCCTTATGGCGGCGTTGTACGGCGCGCAGGATGACCCAACGGGGGAATCTCCAGCGGGAGGGGAGAACGGCAAGAGCGCGAACCTCTCCCGCGAGGAAAATGGCGCTTCTCCGGCTTCTACCAATGGACCCACGCATTCCACTGCGACATCGGCAGAATGACGCTGTGGGAGTTCGGTGCGGCCGTGGATGGCTACATCCTGGCAAATGATCCGAAGGCGAAGCCCAAGGGTGGCGGCGACATCTCCGAAGACCGGTTGGCGGAATTGGGGATCGAGGGATTTTAGTCTTCGAAGAGGCTCTCTGGCAGGCAAGTAATCGAACCGACCCCGAGACGCTCGCTGTGGATGCCGAGGGCTTCCGCTACAGCGATATTGTCTCGCTTCCGTCTCTGGCACTCGCTCTTTGAAAGCCCCCGCGCCACCACGGTTTCATCATTTCCAATGGCATGAACTAATCGATAGGTCTCAGTGGAGGCGGTTGCCGCGCCCGTGGTTTCATCTTTGCGCTGCATAACTGAAGCAATCGCAATCAAGGCAAAAATTGCGATGACAAATCGTTTCATGTCCGCCCCCTTTCGTGAGGCAGAAATATAGGCCATGGCCACAGACGTTGAAAGATTGATTGTAAGGCTCGAAGCCACTCAAAGGACCTTTGAGCGTCAGCTTGCAGCGGCTAACAATACTGCCAACCGGCGCGCACGCTCGATCGAGCGCAGATTCCAGCAGATGAACCGCAACCTGAACGCGGGGTTCGCTGGTCTGGGTCGAGGGCTGGTCGCCGCTTTCGCGGGTGGTGCCTCCCTACGTGGAGCGCAGCAACTCCTGGATGCTTCCACGCGGATAAACAATGCGCTGAAGGTCGCCGGCCTCTCGGGCGAGCAGTTGACGCAGGTATATGATCGGCTGTTCGAGAGCGCGCAGCGCAACGCTGCCCCGATCGAAACTCTGGTAGAGCTTTATAGCCGCGCCTCTCTCGTCCAGAACGAACTGGGCGTCTCGACAGAAGAACTGCTGGGTTTTACCGATCGGGTTGCTCTTGCCCTCCGTGTTGCGGGGACTGACGCGCAATCCGCTTCTGGCGCTCTGTTGCAGCTCTCTCAAGCACTCGGCTCCGGCACCGTAAGAGCGGAAGAATTCAACTCGATCTTGGAGGGAGCGCTTCCCATTGCTCAGGCTGCGGCGGCCGGGCTCGAGGAAGCTGGCGGCTCAGTCGCGAAGCTGCGTGCTCTGGTCGTGGATGGCAAGGTCTCGTCGGAAGCGTTTTTCCGGGCCTTCGAGGCCGGGTCCGTCATTCTCGAGGAGAAAGTAGCCGGCGCAGAACTCACCGTCAGCCAATCATTCGTGCGGCTTCAGAACGTTCTGATTGACGCCGCCGGCCGGTTCGATGACGGCTCCGATGCGAGCGCGAGGCTTGCTTCAGCCCTTGATGACCTCGCGAGTGCCATCGAAACTTTCGACTTCGGCCCATTCATCAATGGCATTCTTGACTTCATCGATAACGTAGCATGGGGCATTGATCGGCTCGTCGCTTTCCGTGATGCGCTCTATGGCGTGGCGCGCGCCATATCGGAGTTCACCGGCGGTGCGTTCGAGTTTGGCGATCGGCTCAAAGACGCCGGCGTTCCAGTCACGCGGGCAGACCCGGCGGGACGGGCACAGCAAGCCATCCAAGACCGTATCGACGCCGCCTTTGGGGAAACAGGCGCCGGCACTCAGGGGCGAGTTACTCCTACGCCTCCCGGCCCGACCGGCACCGCGAAACCGCGCACTGTGTCGCTATCGGACTATGGCCCTCCTCCCAGCGGGGGCGGAGGCGGTGGAGGCGGTCGCCGCGGTGGTGGCGGCGGGCGTAGCCGAGGCGATTCCTGGCAGCGTGAACTTGAACAGATCAGGGAGAGAACCGAAGCCCTCCAGGCAATGACGGCGGCTCAGGCGGGCATCAACCCGCTGGTTGAAGATTACGGCTATGCGGTCGAAAAGGCCGCCGCCGTGGTGGAGCTCGAAACCGCAGCCAAGAAGGCAGGGCTGCAAATCACGCCGCAGCTGAAGGCGCAGATCGAAGAGCTCGCCGGCGCATATGCAACTGCTTCTGCCGAAGCGGAAAAGCTGGCGGAGCGCCAGAACAAGGCCAGAGAGATGGCCGACGACATGCGCGCCCTCGGCAAGGATGTGCTCGGCGGCTTCATTCAGGATCTGCGCAATGGCGTGGATGCTTCTGAAGCTCTCGCGAATGCGCTTCAGAAGGTGGCTGACAAGCTCATGGACATTGCTTTGGACGCCCTCTTTGCAGGCCTTGGCGGTGGCGGCCGGGGTGGCCTCCTCGGCGGTGCTATTATCCCCGGCATTCTTCACAGGGGCGGCGTTGCGGGCAGCGATGGCTACGGTCATGGGCGGTCGGTCTCGCCATCGGCGTTCGTTGGGGCGAAACGGTATCACCGCGGCGGTGTGGCGGGCCTCCAGCCTGGGGAAGTGCCGGCTATCCTGCAGAAAGGCGAGGTCGTGATCCCACGCGGTGCGAGGGCGACCGCAGCGGGAACTGTCGTCAACATGCCGGTGAATATTAACGCGCCTGGCGCCGACGCTGCCCAGCTGATGCGCGTGCAGGAGCAATTGCGGCAGCTGCAGCGGAACGTGCCGAAGATGGTGGATCAGCGCGTAGACACTCGCAACACCCGCAAGACGAGGGCCTGAATGGCAAGGCGGCTGATCTCTTGGCCTCATGGCCTCAAGACGAATTACCGAGAGCCGTTGAGCGGCCCTCGCACGGTCGGCGCCGGCTCCAACGAAAGCATTGGCGGATTCGTCCAGACCTTCGGTGCTCCTTTCGGCTTGTGGCGGTGGCGCTTCCAGTTTGCCAATATGCGAGGGCAGTTATTCCGGCGCTATCGCGGCTGGATCACTGCGCTGCACGGCGGCGCGAATGCTACCCGCGTGCCCTTTTGCGATTGGGACGGGCTTTCGCTCGCGCAGCGCGGCGTGCAGGCCACCCACCAGGAATGGAAGCAAGGCCAACCGTGGGGCAACGGCGAACCTTGGAGCAATGGCAAGAATTGGGGCTCTAGCGGCCCTGTGGTGCCGGTTGCGGCGGCTGCTGATTTGGGCGCCACGGAGATCCGGCTGGGATCGGTCTTCTGGGGCGCCACGCTCGATTACGGCGACCTCTTGGGCTTCTTCCCCTTCCATTTCGGCATGTACATGGTCACGGAAGCTATTGGTAATGGCACCTATCGTATCTGGCCGCCTCTCCGAAAGCCGATCACACTGGATGACTTTGCTACTTTGGAGCCGATGCTGGCGATGCGGCTTGAAAGCGAGGAAGCTGCAACGGCTGCGCGCGATGCCTTCTCCGGCGTGAACCTGTCGATCACCATGGTCGAAGTGCTCGACTATGACGTGCGCGAATACTTCGCAGGCTAACGATGCCGATCTATTCCGAAGCTGACATGGAGCGGCTTTCTGGGCCGCATGTAGCGCGCGCCTGGTTTGCCGAGATTGATCTGCCGTCAGGTCTGGTGCGCGCTCACAACGGCGTGGGGCGCTTCACGATCGGTGGTCATGAGTGGCGCGGCGTGACTGACCCCGCCGGCGGCCAGCTGGTGAGCATCAGCGCCGTGGAAGATCCACGCTTCGGGCAGGCGGCATCCGTCACGATCATCCTTGGGCCCATCAGCGCTGCGGCGTGGAAAGATATCAAGCAGACCGCCCGCCAGATCGAGGGGAGGCGGTGTGATCTCTATTGGGCTGCTATCGATCCCGAGACAGGCGAGATCGACGTGAGCCTCAAGAAGATGTTCCCGGGCAAGATCAGCGCTCCAGCCTTGCACCGGGCAGGAGTGGGCACGCGCTATGCCTCCTTCACGATCGAGAGCATATGGCAGTCGCAAAACTATCCCTTCGGCGGCAAGTGGAATCCTTCTGACCAGGAACGTCGCTATCCCGGCGACAAGGGCGGCCAGTTCATCGGCGTGAAGGTGGTCGAGGTTTTCAAAACATGAGGGAAAAGCTTCTCGCCTTCCTTGAGCAGTTCGAGGGCAGGCCGACCGTGTGGGGCAAGGATGATTGCTCCGCGTCGGCGGCGATGTGGCTACGCGAGAACGGGATTGACGTCCGCCTGCCAGCCTATTCCTCGCGCGAAGAGGCGCATGCACTGATCAAGCAGGCCGGTGGCCTCGCTCATCTCTGGGAGGATGCTCTTTCCGGCACTGATGTTTATGAGCGATTCGATCGGCCAGAGCTTGGTGACATCGCGATCATCGACACGCGGACATTTGGGCAGGTGGGCGTCATCTGTGGCTCAGGCGGCATCTGCTGGTGGCGCAAAAATGAAGGCGGGTTCTGGCTCGCCCCCCGTTATTTCGTGAAGGTCTGGGCAATCTCCTGATGAAGTGGCTCAAACTTGCTTTGACCGGCTGCGCTTCGTGGCTGGCGATGACGGCGCATGCCCAGGCGGATGTCATCTTCACGCCCCTGACGTTCCTGCTGTTCTCGGGGCCGCTCGGTGCCGTCTTCACGCCTGGCATCATCTATGCCGGTCTTCAGGTCGCTGCTTATGGCGCCGTGCTCGGGGCGCAATTGGCACTCGCGCAGCGGCAGATGCCAAAGATCGATCCGGGCGAACTGAAGAACACTTTTCAGGAGGCTGAAAGCTCCGAATACAACGCGGTCGGCCGCGTGCGTGTGGGCGGGCTCAAGGCCTTCGGGAACACGAAGGCGCGATTTATCTCGCGACTGATATGGCATTGCAAAGGCCCAATGGATGCCGTGGAAGAATACTTTGTTGGCGGCCGGCCTGTCACCGTCGATCCCGGCGGCGCGGTATCCTCGCCGCCCTGGGCGCGGGCGGACGGCACATATCTGACGATCCAGTCGAAGAGGGGCGACGGCAGCGAAACGGCTTGGCCCGAGCTTATGGCCGACTTTCCGACGCTCTGGACGCCTGCCCACCGCTGCCGCGGTATCTTTCAAAGCCTTGCACGGTTCCGGGTCCCCGAAATCAACGGACCCGACGATCAGAACCTGTTCCAGAAGCTCTATCAGGGCGGAGCGCCAGACATCATGGCAACGGCCCGGGTGGGCCTCATCTATGATCCGCGTGACGGGCAGACGCGATGGACCGACAACGGCATCCTATGCGCCGCCCATATCATGCGTTCCTATCCCGATCTGCGGTTCGAGGACTTCGATTGGGCGTTCATCGCGGTTGAAGCCAGCAAGGCGGATCAGCCTGTCGCCACACGAAGCGGGACCGAACCGCGCGCCCGCTGCTGGGGCATTTGGCCATCGGAGAGCCAGCGCGGCGAGGTCATGAAGCAGGTACTCGACAGCATCGGCGCCGAAGTTGTGATGAGCGATTCCGGCCTGATCCGCATCCGCCTGATCGATGACGTGCCCACCCCGGAAATCACGTTCACATCGAAGCAAATCTCGGAACTGAACTGGAAGTCGGGGCCCGAAGCCGTCGAGCGACCGAACGTCTGCCGCATCAAATATTACTCGCCCGAGCGCGGCTATGACATGGGCGAGATCAACATGTCAGGGATCGCGTGGGCGCGCGTGCAGGAGGAGATCGATCGCTATGGCGAGAAGATCTTCGATGTCGAACTGCCGTTTTGCCCATCTGCCTCGCAAGCCCAAAGAATAGCCCGCAGGCTCTTCCTGCAGGCACGAGCGGATGCGGGATCGATCCGCACCAACATGGCTGGCCTGGCTGCCTGGGGCGTTGTCTATGCCAATGTTGTGGACGATGACGCCGAGGAAACGATGCTCACGCGCTTCGCCTCTCCGCGCATTGATGACGAGCAGGGGCAGGTGGATATCCCCTATATCGTCTGGCCGCCCGAGCTGATCGAGCAGCCATGGAACCCGGCCAGCATGGAGGCACCGCCACCGGAGCCAGCGCCAGAACTCCAATACGAAACCGACATCCCCACGCCAGCGCCGCCCTATGCCGCGGCTGTCGTGCAGTATCCGTCTGGTGCGTGGGAAACGCGCATTGCCTTCACCGGTGTCTCGGGTGCTGACGTTCCAGAGGCGAACTATCGCTACTTCCCCGGCGTGAACCCGACGCAGTGGGCGGCGATGGACGAGTATTCCGGCCTTGGCGTCTATTATGCCTTCGCTCTGGCCAACACGAACGGCATGAGAGCCGATTTCCGGGTGCGCTTCGCCGATGGCGATGAGGTGGGCTATTTCTCGGACCCGCTGGTCGTCAACCCGATGGCAGTCGACAACACACCGACCGGCCAGCCCATCGTCTCAACCAATGTCGAGATTGGAGATCCCATTGTTGTCGCGACTTGGAACATTACTGTGCCGGACCTCCGCGCAGTAAAAGTTGTGATCGAGATGGAATCCGGCGGTCTCGGTGGCGGATCCTGGACAGAAGTCGCTACTCTGAATGACGTGCGGCCGGGGCACCTTAGGCAGGTCCAGCGCGACTTCCTACGCAGCAGCAATGACGCGACCATTCAGTGGCGCGTGGCCTCCTACACCAGCAATGGCACGATCGGCGCTTATGCGACCGGTAGCTTCGTCGTGCCCTCGAACTGAATCGAACACGCAATCACCTGACAATTCGGAGAACCTGATGACCGGCTTTACCGAGACGGCATACAACGTCTTTGCGCCTACCGATGCCGGTGGCAATCCGCGCAAGGTCGATAATGCCGATACGCAGCGCTGGGGTACCGAGGTCGAGCGTCTGATCATGGCGCTCATCGCCGGTGCTGGCGGAGACATCGACCTCCCGAACCTGCTGATCCGCTATACGGTCACGGGTGGCTCGGCGAACGCGATCACCGCCACTCCGAACCTTCCCGTGCCGAGCGGTCCAGGGCTGGCCCTGTTCTCGATCCAGATCCAACAGGCCAATACCGGGCCGGTCACGATCAACGGCAAGCCGCTGCTGACCAATACCGGCAACAACCTTTCCGCCGATGGGCTTGCCGCTGGTGGCATGTATCTTTTCCTCGACAACGGAGACCATTTCCGCCTCCTGACCGATGAGGTCTCGTCTGCCATAGTGGCCGCAGCAGAGGCGGCAGCAGTTAGGGCGGAGGATGCGGCCGCAGGTCTCAATTTGCCGACTATCGGCGCCGGTGATGCTGGCAAGACACTGGTCGTCAAGGAAGACGAAAGCGGATTCGAGCTAGCCGTCCCATCGATCACCACCCCGACGCGCACATCGATGAAGGCCATTCCAGCCCTCAATGCCGGCCAAACAGTGTTTCTTACGGAAGCCGGACGTGAAGGAACGTTTATCCTCAAGGCTGGCTCGCCCCCCGTTACAGACACGCAGGAAGGCATCTATGTCGTCAGCGACACGGCGGGGTATTATTGGGAGCGCGTCTGCATTGAGACACCAACTGTGCGCCTTTTCGGAGCCAAGCAGGACAATGTCTCAGATGACACGGCCGCCGTGCAAGGCGCGCTCGATGTTCTTGGCGTGGCCTACATTGACTCGCGTCATGGCTTGAAACTTAAAATCGCCGGCACAATCAGGCTGAAAAATGCCCGGAACCAGCTGATTGGTATAGGTTGGCCGTGGCTGGTGCAGGGAACTGTTACGCCCATCTTTGTTGAAAGCAATTTCCAAAAGGTACAAGGTCTTGTTATCGACGGAACGGCTGCCACCGCCCAAGTTCCCGCAATCCGCATCAGGACAAGCCTGAGGCAGCTCACCACCATCGAAATCTCCGACATCTATGGAGTGAACTGCTTCGGCGGCATCATGGACGATGATGCTGGCAATTTCGTTGCCATCTTCGTCAACATCCGCGATGTGACGCTGGAGGGTCACCGCGGGTACGGCGTCTACACCGGCGATTGCTGGGCCTCTTACCATATCGATCAGGTTGTTGTTGACCGCGTTGGCAAAACCGGGACCGCCTATAACTATCCGGGCTTCTACTTCAACGGCGCCGAGGGAATTTTCTTCCGCAACTGCGCGCAAAACGGCAGCGCGGGGACAGGCATTCAGCCTCTTCAGGATGGAGCCGTTTTTGAAAATTGCAACTTCGTGGTTTTCGAGAATTTCATCCCTGATCATTCGGGCGGCCGCGGTCTCGTCTTCATCAACTGTGCGAATGTGAAGGGCGACAGATCCACATTGGTCAACTGCGGGTCGCACGGCTTGGTCGCGTCAGGCGGTTCGATGTTTGATCTGGATAGCATTACCGCCACACAGATTGCTGGCGGCGCTGCCAGTTCGGATGCCTTCAACGTAGACAACGTAGTGGGCTTCAGGGCTCGCGGACTCTACGGCACGGGTTTCAAACGAAACGGCTTTTTCGGAAACGCAATCCAGCGCGCAAATGTCCAAGGCGAGTTCTCGAACAATGCAAATCGCGGCATCGTGACTCTTGGGGCCGGAAGTGCCAACATTTTTCACGGCTGTATCACGGCCAACAATACGGCCGGAAATTATTCCTTGTCAGGGGGTTCCGATTATCTTCGAGACCACATCATCAGCGCTGGAACTATTGCTGATATAACAGGCCCAGCTACTGCTTAATCAATGATTGTATCACTTCCGCAACACTGCATCGCATCTCCTTGTGTTAACGAAAGATTGCAAAGGTTAACGCGGGTAGTGGGATGGATAGTGGGAGGAGCGCTCCGCTTGACGGAGTCAGGGGATTGGCGGCGGTAGCTGTCGTTTTCTACCACACGATACTTGCGATGGGGGAGCAGCCGGCGGCTGTCCTAAACCCGCCGGTTCAGCAATTGAGCGGGCTCCGAGACATGGCCACTAGGATTGTTCTGACGGCCATGAACGGCAGTACGGCGGTCCTCTTGTTCTTTGTCCTTAGCGGTTTCGTACTGTCTCTTTCGCTTCGGCGGGAACAAGGGCGCCCCTTTGCCATCGGTACGCGGTTCGTGGTTAAGCGCATCTGCCGCCTAATGCCTGCCGTCATCTTCTGTATCGCCGTATGCTTTCTATCAGCGCGGCTATATCTAAGTGTCGGCCTCCCTGCATCGTCGCATATAGCTGCGGCTGCGGACCCATGGTTGGCATTTCAGAATGCACTCCTCGTGAAAATCGTAATGCATGGAGCGTCGTGGACGATACAGGCGGAGTTGCTCGCCGTGCCTTTCCTGTTGGCTGCGTTCTTCCTCCAAAGGAGCTATGGCGTTGCTGGTCTTGTCGTTTGCTTCGCCTATGGCTTGCTTGCGGTCGAAGCGCCTTGGCTCGGCTTTGGGATACCTAGCATCAGCGCAACGCTCTATGCTTTCATGGCTGGCATGGTGATTGCGGACGAGAGGATTAGGGAAGCCTTCGAAGGTGCGTCTGCTGGAACGTTAGCCCTCCTGATATCAGCGCTATTCGTCTGCCGCCTTTTCGTGCCGCTCTACTCGACCACAGGAACACTAGCGCAGGTTGCGATCTGTGCCGCATTGGTGGGAAGTGTTTATGGTGCAAGAAAAGGAGCTGTTGTCCGTTTCTTGGTGACGCCCTTACCACAATATTTGGGTCGTATCAGCTACAGCCTTTATCTGCTGAACGTCCCGGTTATGTGGTATGTCCTAGTGGTGCTGGAGCCTTATGGCTTCTACGCGCCCCTAGAGGTTGGCATCCTCGCTGGCGTGCTTACAACGATCATTTCTATTCCGATCGCAGCATTCGGCGAACGGGTTTTTGAGCAGGGCGGCATTCGCCTTGGACGTGCGCTCACTTCTGGGCTGCGAAGACCGCATCCTATCGCTCAAGCAGCAGAGTGATCCAGATCCCCGCCCTTCGAGCGGGGTTTTCTCCACCTGAAATCGGAGACCATCATGGACCGCACCGTGCCCGCCGGCGCGGCGAACAGTCGACAAAAAGAAACCCCGCCGGGCTTGATATCACCGTGGCGGGGTCTGCCTCTCCTCGAGGTCTTGAGGCTCAACGGATTTCACCGCGAGCAATCACGCTCAATATGGGGCGAAATGGGTAAATGTCAATTTACTTGAAACCCAGCGAGCAAAGGATACCGCATCGGACGCGGTCGAAATCTTCCTCGGACAACTTGCGCATCAAGTACTTACGTTTGCCGTCTTGGTCGCGCCCGGTCCGGAATAAATCAAGGCGCTCAAAGCATACCGTTGCCACTAGATCGCACTTTACCCATCCAACGGGCGAATCAAAGGGCGCCGGCAGTGGATCAGGAAACTCTAGTTTCACGACATACGGCACGTCGTGTTTGGGTTCTGTCAGGGAAATCGGAACAACCGTGCATAGGCCGTCACGGTAAGGGAGCCGCGGGGATACCACGACTGCCGGTCGCCTTTTGACCATTTCCGGGGCTCGAAAGCCGCCCATCGCATAATCGCAGAGAACAAGAGTTCTCGGCGCAAGTGGATACCGAATCGCCATTTGCGACAGCTTCCCACAATTGCACCTCTACTGAAAAGGACCAGACCGATGGACAGGAGCATCCCTCCTGCGGCTGCTATCCTGCTCGACTTCATTCGTAAGACTGAGGTCGGGCGGAAGGATCGCGCGTCGTATGACGTGATCTATGCCCACAAGCAGAACAAGCTCGCGAAGCCGCTCACCAGTATGACGATCGGCGAGATCGTGGATGCGCAAAAGTCTTGGTCGAAGAACCACGGCTCCAGCGCGGCCGGCGGCTATCAGTTTATGCGTGCCACGCTGATCGACCTTTCCAAGGAACTGCATCTGCGCGGCGATCAGGTCTTCGATCCCGATTTGCAGGACCGGCTCGGCTATCACCTCCTGAAGCGGAGGGGCTACGAAAGCTTCATGGCTGGCACAATCAGCCAGGAGGAGTTCGGCAAGCGCCTGGCTCAGGAATGGGCCTCTCTGCCGGTTCTGGCGGCCACACGTGGCGCAACGCGGATGGTAGGGAGAGGTCAGAGCTATTATGCCGGCGACGGACTGAATAAGGCTCTTGTCGATCCTGTTGAGCTCGAGATGGTGCTGCAGGTGGCGAAAGCAGCCGGGAACGGACACACAGCGCCGTCGCCCTATCCAGAGCCTCAGACGCCCGCCGAACCGAAACCCGCGCCAGTGGGCAAGGGAGGGGCGATTGCCGCCCTGTTCGCAGCGCTCGCTGCTGCTGCCTACGCCGCGTGGGATCACATCACTGCATTTTTCGGAGGGCTATTCTGATGCTCGGTCCGCTCTCTCGCATCATCCTTCGATACATCGCCGGCGCTCTCGTCCTTGGCGGCTTCCTAACGGCCGACATGGGGCACATGCTGGCAGAAGACCCGGACGTTGCCGCAATCCTTCAATGGGTCATTGGCGGGCTCGCCGCGGCATTGGCCGAGGGCGGCTACTGGCTGGCCAAGCGCTGGGGCTGGAGGACCTGATGCTCGGCCTCACCTTCAGCACATGGATCCGCGTCGGCATCGGCGTAGCGATCGCCGCTGCCCTGATCTGGAGCCATAGCACCGCCTACCGGGCCGGCGTCAATTCCGAGCGCCGGGAAGCTTTGGAACGCTCGGTCGATCTTCTCCGCGAAAGGCACACCACCGATGAGACGATTCGCAATCTTGATGACGCTAGCCTTTGTGCCGCTCTTGGCGGCCGGATGTCAGACGCCGGCACCTGTGAGTGAGTGCGACGGCTGGCAGAAGCTGAGCCCTGCAGCTCAAACGCGTGACTTCATCATCCGCCATGACCGGCCCTTTGCCGAACAGGTTGCGGCTCACAACGCTTTCGGTGCGGCAAGGGGATGCTGGCGCTGAACCAACCACATCAACAAGCATTCAAAGAACGGGGATGAGATGGCGGGCTTGCATGAGGATCGGCAGATGCGCACTCCAGCGTGGAAATGGGAATGGAACCTCAATACCGTGGTGATCCTGCTCGGGTTCATCGGCACGATCGCCGCCTATGGCGCTGCCTGGGAGCGCATCACCTCAAGGCAGGGCGACCATGCCATGGATATCGAGCGGCTGGACAAGCGCGTCACGGCTCTGGAGGCCGCATCTCGCACGCTGGACAATCATGAGCTGCGTATCAGCAATGTCGAGAAGCAGGCCACCGACGCCGCCACTGCTATGCGAGCAGTGGAAGCAGCGTTGAACGGCCTTGCCGCCGACATGAAGGTCACCCGGGAAATCCTGCAGCGAATAGAAGCCGCCCAGAGCCGCCCGATCCCGCCGTAGGGAACATTCTTGAAGCCGCCTAGTTCGCGGTCCAGTTGACCCGTCATCAACTGCATGAAGGCCCCGCTGGCTCAGGCTGGCGGGGTTTTTTTGCGTTCAGCGTTCCAGCACGCGGAAGTAAGCATCCTCGACCGCTTGAGCGGCTTCATCCTTCGTCTCGGCAAACCCGCTCTGGCCCATCCAGATCTTGCGATCTGGGATATATCCGTTCGTCACCCATCGCCATCGCTTCTTCAGCGTGCCAGGCGTGATGTCGCTGTAGATTCGGCCCACCTCGCCAGAAATGCCGTGGGCGTGGCAGATGAAATCTTCCGGCTTGTCAGGCCAGGTGCGAGACCATTTGAGCTTGAGGGGCATCGCTGGCGAACCTTGGCTAACCCTTATGGCGAACCACTAATCAACCTATTGAAAAGAAAGGTATTTTGGTGGGCCCGGAGGGACTCGAACCCCCAACCAAGCGGTTATGAGCCGCCGGCTCTAACCATTGAGCTACAGGCCCGGACACGCTCAATTAGTGGGTTTTCGCATGAGGCACAAGTCCGGAGCGCCGCATTCGCCGATCCTCCACCGAACTCTTTCATGCATCACTGTGCTTCGGTGCCGCAATCGGTTCATAATCGGATTTTATTTCAGATTCGCATCAACCAACCGAGGAGATTGCCATGACCCGTCCCTTCATTCCGCTGGCGCTCGCCGCCTCGTTCCTGGCGGTGCCGCCAGCCGGAGCGCAGGAGGCCGGCAGAGAGCCGCAAATCTCGGTGACCGGGCAGGGGGAAGCCAATATCGCTCCGGATATGGCTGTCATCAATCTTGCCGTCGTCCGCGAGGCTGCAACGGCGCGCGAGGCGATGGACGCCAACAGCCAGGCCATGGTCGCAGTGGTCGCCGCGCTGAAGGAAGCGGGAATAGAGGAGCGTGACCTCCAGACAAGCGGGCTATCAATCGAACCGCGCTATATCTATCCGAATGAACAGAACGGCGAAAAGGCGCCCCGGATCACGGGATATCAAGTGACGAACGGGCTCACCGTTCGGATTAGGGATCTCAAGAAAGTGGGCGAGATCCTCGACCGCTCCGTCACGCTCGGCGTGAACCAGGGCGGCTATATCTCCTTCACCAATGACGATCCGTCCGCCGCCCTGAGCGATGCCCGCAAGCGCGCCGTCCAAGATGCCGTTTCCAAGGCGCGCACCTTGGCGGAAGCCGCAGGCGTGAAGCTTGGCGACGTGGTGGAAATCTCCGAAAACATGGTGGGAACGCCGCCGCCCCGTCCGCTCGGCGCCAAGATGATGCGCATGGAGGCAGACCAGGCGATCTCAGTTCCTGTCCAGGCCGGCGAAAACAGCTATACGGTCCAGGTCAACGTGACCTTCGAGCTCGACCAGCAGTAAACAAAATTCGATAAATGAAAAACGCCGCCGGGACCGGCGGCGTTTTTTTGTGTCGCGTGACTCAGCGGGCGCGGATCACGGGACAATGCGGCGCGCGGGCGAAGACGATGCTTGCACGCTCATAGCGGGTGCGGCCCGTCACACGAATGGTGTTCCGGTTCGCGCGCTGCACATGGACGTCGCGCAGACCCATCCGATAAGCCTTTCGCACCGCATCCCGCGGGGTGCAGGAAGCCGCCCAACGCGGCCGATGGTTGTCGCGGCGGTCATGATCGCGGACATAGATGCCGGAACGATTGTTGTCGCCGCCGAAGCTGAAATAGATCCCGTCGGCATGTGCTGCAGCAGGCATGGAAGCCAGCGCACCGAAGCCCAGCAGGGCTGAAAGCGCAGCGACTTTGATTTTCTGGAACATGAGGCTCTCCGATCTCTCCGTGGCAAAAACGCCGAAGCGAATGGGCGCACAATGGCATCGGCTGTCTGAACCGGGAGCGAATCCGCTGTTCATCCTGGGTTCAGCTGAGGATCATTCCTCCTGGAGCGAGGCGGAGAGCCTTGCCGGATCGCAGCATATGGTGACGCGGGAGATCAGGTCCTCGTCATCGATATCCAGGAAGAGGCCGGCCGGAAGCCGGAAAGTCTGGCCGCGCGCTTCGGGAAAGCCAGGCAGGGTTGCAAGATAAGTACCGCTCAACGTGAACTCGAGTGCGGCGCGAACGCCGCCCCGGTCTGTCATGATGGCGATGTCCATCGCCTCCGCCCTCAGGAAACGGGAGAGGTCCGCCAGCCGCCAGCGCGCCTTGTCGAGACCGATCTCCCGCGGTGTGCCAGGAAGATCCACTGCCACATCTTCCGCTAGGCAGGCTGCAACTCCATCGATATCACCTGCCTTGAAGGCTGTCAGTGCCCGGGCAATCACGGTTTCCGTATCGGCTGCACTCACGGTTCTTTCTCCAGGACGTGCTCAAAATACTCATCCAGATCCTCAATCTCGTCTTCGAGCCTGCTGACGCGCCCGCGGATGGAGATCCCGGCTTCGTGCACGGTCTCCGCCCGGCCCGAAACGAGCGGATGCCAGGAGGGAAGATCCTTGCCTTCCGCCAAAAGCCGGTAGGCGCAGGTAGAAGGAAGCCAGGCGATCTCGCCGACATTCCGGGGCGTGAGCTGTACGCAATCGGGCACACGCGCCAGCCTGTCGGCATAATCCGAGCAGCGGCAAGTCCCGGCATCGAACAGGCGGCAGGCGACGCTCGTCCAGTGGATTTCGCCGCTGTCCTCGTCCTCCAGCTTGGCGAGACAGCATTTGCCGCAGCCGTCGCAGAGGGATTCCCACTCCGATTCGTCCATCGCCACGAGGGGCTTTGTTTTCCAGAAAGGTTCCATTGACTTCGATGTGGCGTGGCGGATGGTCAAGGTCAAGCCGCAGAGCAGCCTTCTTTCTGCCCCTTCCGGGAACCAAGCTCAAAATCGCAGATTTACCCTGCGGAAGGGACGCCCACCAGGAGCAACAAGAATGAAAAAGTCGAATCGGTTTTGGGCAGGAACCGCTGTATGCCTGCTGATGGCGACGCCGATCGCTGCAAAAGCCGAAACGGCGCGTCTCGCTTTTGGAGAGCGCCCCATAGATCTCAGCGCGCCGATGATGTTGGCGCAGGCGGACCAACCGGCGGGCGAAGGGGAGGGCGCCGGCGGTGGATGCCCGCCTGGAACCGTGCCGGCCGACGGCGGATGTGCTCCGGCCGGGCAAGCTCCTGCCCAGGAGGAAGAGGCGCCACCACCAGAACAGGAGGCGCAGCCGGAAGCAGCTCCGGAGCCGGAACCGGCTCCCGAGCCAGAGCCCGCACCTGAAGAAGCCCCTCCTGCTGAAGCTCCTGCGGAAGAACAGCCTGCCGCACCCGCCGAGGAGGCGCAGCCCGAGCAGGCTCCAGAGGAGGCAGCACCGCCCGCCGAGGAACAGGCACCCGCTGAGGAGCAGGCACCTGAGGAGGCTGCACCCAGGGAGGAGGCTCCTCCCGCCGCAGAGGAGCCGCCCGCTGCTGAGGAGGCACCGGCGGAAGAACAAGCTCCCCAGGAAGAGCAGGCACCAGCGGAGCCGGAAGCACCCGCAAGAGACGAGGCGCCTGCAACCGAGGAGGCCCCCACCCCAGAAGGGGCTCCGACCGAGCAGACTGCGCCAGCGGAAGAACAGGCGCCAGCCGAGCAACAGGCCCCTGCAACGGAAGAAGCTCCAGCGACCGAGCAAGCGCCCGCGACGGAAGAGGCTCCCGCTCAGCCTGAAGCCGCACCCGCGCAAGAGCAGCAGGAAGCCCCGCCGGCTGAAGGGCCGCAGGCGCCCGGGGCTGCGCCTCAGGCCGAACAGCCTGGCACGGAGCCGGGTACCACCGAGGAAGGCGGCCAGCCTACTCCCGAGGGCGAAGCGGCCCAGCCCGGTGCAGAAGCTCCGGCTCCAGGGCAGGAGGCGCTCCCTGAAAATGCCGCGCCGGTGCTCGACAGCCAGAAGGAAGCTCAGCCTGCGGGCGAGGCTCAGCAGCCCGCGGACCAACAGCCCGCTCAGCAGCAGCCTGCCGAAGGAGAGCAGGCGCCAGCAGGACAGCCTCAGGAGCAGGCCCAACCTGCACCCCAGGCAGAACCTGCGCCCATTCCTGAATCGGATGCGCAGGCCCAGGAAAACGTTGTTGATCCCCAGCAAGTGCAGCAGGAAATCCGTACCCTCGTGGAAGAGCAGGGGCAGCGGATCGAACTCGGCCAAACGCCGGAGGATCGGCGCGTGCGGCGGCGTGAGATTTTCCAGCCGCGCGAAAATGCCCGGGTCGTCGAGGAATTCAACGACAACCGCACGATCGTTGAGATCAACAACCACATCTATGTCGACAGTCCCGATTATGACCGTCTGATCCGTCGCGACGATCAGGTCTATTACGAGGAACTGCGCAATGGGCGCGTGCGCGAGGTTGTGGAGCGGCGCGACGGCACGCGGGTGATCACGGTCCGCAACCGGTATGGCGATGTCATCCGCCGGGTGCGTGTGGCGCCGGACGGACGTGAATATGTGCTCGTCTATGTTCCGGAAGATCGCTACGATGACGTGCTGGAGTTCCGGGATCCGGCCGCAGATCTGCCGCCGCTCAGGCTGACCATTCCGGTCAACGAGTATATCCTCGAGGCGGAGCAGGTAGACGACCCGAATGTCTACTACAACTTCCTCGAGCAGCCGCCGGTCGAACCCGTGCGCCGGCTCTACTCGCTGGACGAAGTGCGCTACTCGGCCCGGGTTCGCGACATGGTGCGCCGCATCGATCTCGATACCATCAATTTCGAGTTCGGGTCGGCCAGCATTTCCGAGAGCGAGATCCCGAAGCTTGAAGGCGTGGCAAACGCCATCTCGCAGATCCTCGACAAAAACCCGGGGGAGACGTTCCTGATCGAAGGCCACACGGATGCCGTAGGCTCGGAGGTCGCTAATCTTGCACTTTCCGACCGGCGCGCGGAAGCCGTGGCGGAAGCGCTCACCAATGTCTTCGGTATTCCTCCCGAGAATCTCGCGACCCAAGGTTACGGCGAGCAATATCTGAAGATCAACACTCAGGAGCGCGAGCGGGAAAACAGGCGGGTCGCTATCAGGCGCATCACGCCGCTCGTCGCCCCGGTGGCAAGCAACCGCTAGCTTTCCCCCGCCCTCCCGCTGTGAGGGCTAGGGCGCCCGGCCGGTTTCCCTCCCCCCGCCGGGCAGAATTTCGCCAAGGGAGCCGTGTGCCGCAAAATCCGAAAAGCTGCATAGCTCATTTTGCCACCACCTCCAGAGAAGCCTGAAGGAGGAGGTCACAAGATCCCGACGCCAGCTGCCACAATAGTGTTTTAATTTCAGCGACGCTCTTTATTTGCCGTAAATAACTTGAGTGAGATGATGGTTAGTATGTGCAATATAGTTTCATATTAAGGAGATATTTAATGAAAGGCAATATTCATCATGATATATACATTACTCTCAAGGACAAGAGCCCGGAGAACGCTCAAAGGCAGCTTGAACTCGGGAGGAAATATCTGACCAATCATCCTGGGGAGCTTTCTTTCTCCGCGACCGTGCTGGCACACAATCTCACGCGCCATAAGCAGGTCGCTTATCTCTTCAACGAGGACGACTTCGACGTTGCCTTTCACATGATCTTCTCCGACCGGCAGTCGCATGATGCGTATCAGGTTTCCGATGCGCACGTGAACCACTTCATCCCGGAGAGCAATCCGAACTGGGTGAAGATCCGCGTCTTTGACTCTGTGGAAGTCTGAGCCAGCGATAAATGCGGCGTAAGTTGCCGATCGGCACCTCGGCATTTGCTGAGGTGCCCTTCACAATGACTGCCGCTGCTCAGCTCAGGGGATTCGTACCTCGGGAGCGGGTGGAGGAATGTTCGGCACCCTCAGCCGCTCGTCGAGCGGTGGCGGAAGGTTGAGCGTCGGCCTGCAATTGGGATAGACGCCCAGCGTCCCCTGTGGGCAGAAAGAGCGGACCGCCGGCCGGCAGGTAGGGTAGGCGCCAACCGTTCCCGGAGGGCATTGCTGCTGTACCTGCGGAACCCCACAGCGCCCGTTCACGAGAACGGAGCCGGGAGGGCAGGTGGGCTCGATGTTCCGATGGCGTTGTCCGCCGCCTAAGGCGGGATTTTGCGCATGAGACACGGAGGCTGAAAGCGGCAGTGCGCCAAGCAGGAGCGTCAACACCGCAAGCCGGTATGTGCCCGCAAGGGAGCGGATTATCGTGCTGCTGCGAGCCATTACGTGCCTCAGACTGTTCTACTCGGGCAGCCTTGCGCCGCCTTCATGACGGATATCGGCGATTGATGGCGGAATTCAAGCGGGTCACCGGCCCGGTTCGAAGCGAAGCGAGACCGTCACCCGGCCGCCAGTATAGCTGCTGGGCGGACGGGGATATGGTATTGCACGGCGCGTAGCCGCCAGGGCTTCTTCATCGAAGACCGGCTGCCCGGAACTTCGGGCAATCCGCGCGCCGAGAAAGCCACCTTGGGGATCGAGTGTTATCGCAACCCGTACCGTCCCGGAAATGCCCTGGCGTTCCGCTGCCCGGGGATAGCGCTTATGGCGGTCGATGTGCCGTAGCAGCCGTGACGTATAGGCTTGAAGCTCGCCGGCGGTCGCACCACCCCGCCGGCCGGCGGATGAGGGTGAGGGCGATTTTCGCGGCATGGGCGAAGGTTTTTTGGCGGTGGCGACTTGCCTTTGATTCGATGATGCCTTGGATGCGGCTTTCCCGCCTTGTTCGCGCTTCGCGGCCTGGCTGGTGGATTTGGTCGATTGTTCCCGTCGTGGCTTTGGAGGCTCGGGGCGCGCGGTTGGAACAGGGATGTTTACGGTCGGCGGCGCGATCAGCGCGAGTGTATCGGTCTCGGTCGTCGCTTCCTTTTCGGGCGCGGGATCAGACGGCTCTTCCTTCTGCTTGTTTTCAGCCTCTGAGGCGATTTCGGAAGGCGCTGGTTCGGCCATCGGTCTGACGCCAGCATCGTCCGGCTCGGCAGTCGCCGGTTCGCTTGCTGCGGTTTCTTCCGATCCCCCCGCATTCTGTTCCTGAGCCTCCACTGCAGGCTCGTCTCGAGAATGAGCGGCGGGCACTTCCTCTTCATTTGGCACGAATGTCTCTTCAGAAGAGGCTGGACTTGCCGGTATGGAGGAAACCTGCGGCCGAGAAGCTACTCCGGCTGTCGGGGAGGGCGGTTCCTCGAGCACGATCTCGACGCTAACCGCGTCGCTTGGCGCCTCAACGCCCGGCCTGACGATCTGCTCCAGCAGGAAGGCGAGCACTCCTGTGTGGATCATGGCCGAGGCGACGACCGCGAGAATGAGACCTGCGGAAAAGAGCCGGATACGGCGGGGGAGTGCAGGCCCTGTCGGGGGCGGGAGCGCTGGGCCAGCCTCTTCCGGCGGGTCGGACGCGTCCAGGTCAACAGGCGGTGCGCGGTCCGCATCGATGCCGAATTCCCTCCGAGGCGGTTCGAGGGGCTCCGCATCGGCGCGTTCGGCTACGCGGACGATCTCCGGCCAGGAAGTCATGGCACAGCCGTGAGCCCCGTCGGGGCTAGTATGAGTCCGCCTTCGTCGCGCGCGAAGTGGGCCGCTATTCCGTAGATATCGGCAAGGCATTCCGGTGTCATCACCGCTTCGGGTGGCCCCCCGGCGGCGATCCGCCCCTCCTTCAGCATGATGACGCGGTCGCACCAGCGCGCGGCGAGCGTGAGGTCGTGGAGGGAGACGAGGACCATGCGCCCTTCCGCGGCGAGCCGGCGCAAGGCCTGCATCATCAAGATCTGGTGCGCTGGATCGAGGCCCGAGGCAGGCTCGTCGGCAATGAGCGCCGGAGTGGATTGGGCAACGGCGCGCGCAGTGAGCACGCGGGCCTGTTCGCCACCGGAAAGCTCGGTGGCGGGACGATCTGCCAGATGCGCGATATCCATAAGCGCCAGTGCGCGGTCGACAATCTCTACGTCTTCCGCGGTGGGACGAACGCCGAGGCGGCGCCATGGAATCCGCCCGAGGCCGACGAGATCGCGAACGGAAATACTCCAGCCTATGACGCGGGCCTGCGGCAGATAGGCGAGAAGCCTTGCCCGCGCAGCCGGTGTGAGGGCTGACAGGTCCTGGCTGCCAAGACGCATGCTGCCGGATGCGGAGACCTGTCCGGCCAGCGCGCGCATCAGGGTCGATTTGCCGGCGCCGTTCGGCCCCAAAAGACCCACCACCTCGCCAGGGGAGAGGCTCATGGCTATGCCCCTTAGCACCGGGCGGCCAGAAAGCGCGACGTCGAGATTTTCGACCTCAAGCCGCATCAGAAAACCTCCCGGCGGGAGCGTATCACCAGCCAGAGGAAAAAAGGTGCGCCAATGAGGGCGGTGAGCACACCCACATTGAGTTCACCCGCCGGGAGGATGAGGCGGACGGCGACATCGGCGGCAAGGAGGAGAGCGGCGCCTGCGAAACCCGCCGGCAGTAACAACCGGCTGGGCAGCCGGTTGGTCAGCGGACGGACGAGATGCGGTACGACCAGGCCGACAAAGCCGATGGTGCCGGCGACCGCTGTCGCCGCCCCGACCCCGAGCGCGGTGCCCAGCACGATAAAGAGGCGCGCGCGCCGCATGTCGATTCCGAGGCTGGCTGCGGTCTCCTCGCCCAGAGAAAGCGCATCGATGGCGCGGGCGGAAAGCGCGATCAGCAACCATCCCGCGAGCGTCAGGGGCAAGGCGAGCCAGACATGCTCTATCGATCTGTCCTTGAGCGAGCCCAGGAGCCAGAAGATGATCTCGTAGCTTGCGAATGGATTGGGCGAAAGATTGAGCACGAGCGAGGTCAGTGCCGCGGAGAGGCTGGACAGGGCAACGCCCGCAAGGATCAGCGTGAGGGTCGATCCACTGCGCGCGGCGAGGGCGAGCAGGAGGAGAACTGCAATCAGGGCGCCGATCAAGGCACCGGCCGGAAGCGCGTAGAGCGTGCTGCCGGCAAGCCCCGAATAGAAGACAAGAACGGCCCCGAAGGCCGCCATGGCCGACACACCGACAATGCCAGGCTCGGCCAGCGGATTGCGCAGAAATCCCTGTAGCACCGCACCGGAAATGCCGAGGGTAAAGCCGATGCCGAGGCCAAGCAGCGCACGCGGCAGGCGGATTTCGCGCATGATGATGGCTGCCGCCTCACCGCCGCCGGCAAAAAGACCTCGCACGCTCTCCGAAATGCCGAGTTCGGCGGGGCCCACGGCGAGTGAGGCCAGGAAAAGAGCCAGCATCAGCAGGCAGAGGACAGCGTTGAGAACGACGGGCCTCATTGCAGGGCTCCGCAGGGCGCTATCTCTTCGCGCAGTCTCGCCAGCGCTTTGACGGCGTCCAGGACGAAGGGGCCGCCGCAGGACCATGTGCCACGCGGCACGAATGGTCCTATGCGCGTGTCGTGGAGGGCCCGCAATGCGGGGTGATAAGGCACCTTCGCGCCCAGCGAGGGGGTATCCTCCTCGCCTGCGCGGGTGATGATGACATCGGGTTTTTGGCTGACGATCAGCTCGATCGACATGGGTGCCATTCCGACAATTCCGGACTCGGCGGCGAGGTTGCGGAAACCGGCCGCGGCAAGGACCGAGTCAGCCAGCGTACCGCTTCCGGCCGCGACGCCACCCTGCTCGAAGGCGATTGCGGTCGGGCGCTGACCGCATTGGCGGGCCTCGATTCCCGCCAATTCCTTCTCGAAGCTGCTCGCCAGGGCTTCCGCCTCCGGCTTGCGTCCGAGGAGCGCGCCCATGCGGCGGATGTCGCCGGGGATCGTTTCAATCGTCTGGACGAAGCTGAATTCTTCCACCCGGAAGCCAAGCCGCTTCAACAGCCCCGTCGTGTTCTGCAGCGAATAGGTGCCGGTGACGACGAGGTCGGGTTTTTCCAGAAAGACCTCCTCCGCCCGGCCGTGGTTCACGGGATAGGCCTCGGCCTGCCCGCTCATGGGCGAGAGGGAGGGATCGCGGGAGAGGAAGGAGATGGAGACGAGCTGCCCCGGCGCGGCCAGCTCCATCGCGAGCTGGTCCGTGCACAGATTGAGCGACATGACGCGGGTGGGGGCTTCGGCGATTGCCTGAACGCATGAGAAGGCCACGGCCGAAAAGGCGATCAAAGATCTGCGGATCGCACTTGTTCGGCCCGCCGTCATCACGGTCCGAATTTCGCCTTGAACCCGGCAAAGGCGGAGATGCCGGGAGATCCATAGCCGTAGACGGTCTGATAATCCTGGTCGAGCAGGTTTTCAACGCGCAGGTAGAGCTCCGTATCCTCCGTGGCTTTGTAGGCGAGCTTGGCATCCAGGAGCACGTAGTCGTCAAGCTTGACGCGCTCATAGGTGCCGAAACTTGGCGAGATGAAATCGACCGTATCGAGGGCGATCTTGGCGGAAGCGGAGACGGTCCATTTTTCCGCCGGCCGTGCCTCCGCGACGAGCCCGATCATATGGCGGGGGATGCGTGGGCGGCGTTCGTCGTCGGCCTCCACGGCCGTGGTGTAGGTGTAGCTTCCGCCCAGGGAGAGCCAATCATTGACGTCATAAGATAGCGCCATCTCCACGCCGCGGCGGCGCGTCGTGCCCTCGAACTGGATGTAGGTGTCCCGGATGAAGTCGTAATCGATCAGGTTGTCCGTATCGAGCTGGAAATAGGTGAGACTCGCCGTTCCTCGTCCATTCATGAAGCTCTGATCGACCCCGATATCCCAGGAAAAGCTCTCTTCAGACTGGAGATCGGGAAGAGGCACCGTCGGATCGAAGCTTATATAATTGTTTTCATAGAGGCTTGGGGCGCGGAAGCCTGTGCCGATCGAGCTGCGCAGCTTGGTTCCTGTCGAGGGGAGCAGATAAGCCACCGTGCCGCGATAGGTGGTGTAGCCTCCGAACCGGCTGTGGTCGTCATGTCGCAAGCCGGCCGTCACGGTGAGGTTTTCGATCAGCTCGGCGGTTACCTGCCCCCAAAAGCCGGCAATCCAGTCGTCGTCACGCGTATCGGTGCCGAAATTATTGGTGATATGCGCCTGCCGCCGCTCGTAGTCCGCGCCGAACTGAAGCGTCAGACGCTCGTTCAGATCAAAGGCGCCCTGGTAATCGATCTTGCCTCGGCGCCCATTGTATTGGCCCTCGAATGGGCTGGCGAAGCCTCCGAAGACGCTGACGCTGGAAATGTCCCGATCAACCTCCGATAATTGCCCGG
>Ga0180222_1000404_pt1 | contig 64663 bp, 68 predicted proteins | sample eDN5th37CKraftOP_FD_151336 | JGI IMG/M metagenome (GOLD analysis project Ga0180222, IMG submission 151336) | Enriched Organic Plus compost microbial communities from Emeryville, California, USA - eDNA 5th pass 37_C Kraft OP (version 2) (version 2) ... | reverse complement strand
GGTGTGGACGGGTTTTGGTGCCGGAAGCTTCACGTCCTTCTCGATCATGCTCAGTTGCGGCGTGTGCGTTGGCTTGGGGAGCGGCTGCTTCAGGCCCTTCTCGGCGGCGCTCTTGACGAGCGTGTGGACCGGAACGGGTTGCGGAATCTTCAGGCCCTTGTCGACCGCGCTCTTGATCTGCGTGTGCACCGGCTTCGGCTTGGGCAGCTTGATATCCTTGTCGGCGATACTCTTCGCGACCGTGTGCACCGGCTTCGGATCCGGCAGCTTGAGCTTGTCGATCAGGCTCTGCTTCGCGTTGTGCGAGCCGAACTGCTTATGGCTGTTCTGCAGCAAGTGGACTTTGGAAGCTTTCGCGAAGTGGCTCGCCACCGGCTGATGCGATCCGTACTTGTTGTGGGTCGCCTTGGTCGAATGCGATCCGAATTTGTTGTGGCTCCATTTCAGGTTGTGCGAGGCATACTGGTAGTGACTCCAGTATTGCTGGTGTGATCCGTAGCGCATATGGCTCATGGCCGGCCAATGCGAGGCAAAGCGGTAATGGCTTTGCTGCTGGCCGTGTGATCCGTAACGCGAGTGGCTGAAGCCGGGATCATGGCCCGGCTCGGCGATCAGCACCGGTGGCGGGGGCGGCAGCGTATAGCTGACGGCGGCGGGCTGGACCGCGCAGAGCTGGAAGATCGCGATGTCGCCGACGAGGGTCGCGTCGTTGCGCACGAACTCCTCGCTGACCGGAACGCCGGCCGGCGTCATGTTGACGTCGACGTCGATCAGATACGCCTCGTCGATGCCGATCGCCGTCGTCTGGCCGGAGGGATCGATCTGTTCCGGCGCGAGACCGAACGCGGCGGCCGGCGCCACTTCGGCATAGAAGTCCTCGCGCAGGCCCTGGATGCCGTGCACTTCCGAATCGTCGCCGGTCTCATCGCCGCCGTCGGCTGGCAAGTTGCAGGGGCCGTCCGGCGAGCAGAGCGAGTCGCCCGTGATCCAGACGTAGTTGTCCGGCTGGTTCTGGTTCGTCGACCAGCGATTGGTGTAGCCCGGACCGAACGATGCGCCGCCCGCGCAATTCGCGCGCATGCGCGGCTCGCCTTCGTTGCCGCGATCATAAGAGCCGACGTCGTAGCGGCCGATCGGGCGCCAGACGCCGTCCTGATGCAGTTCGTAGCGCAGCACGCGCGCCTCGTGCGGCGTCGCGAACGGGTTCTGCTCGCCAAGGCCGAGGTTGCGCATGCCGCCGCGCTCGGCGACCAGCATCAAGGGCAGGCCGGGGCAAGCCGGAAAGGCGATATCGCTCACCGGCTGGCTGTAGCCGGCGCGGGCGATGTCGTCGGGGCTCGTGAAGAAATCCGGCAGCAGGAATTCACGGCGGATGCTCGTCGTGTTGAAGGCGCCGTCGGCGGTGATGCCGACCGACCAGACGGAATTCCGCTTGTCCTCGTCGTCGGCCGCGTCCCACGCCTGGCGATCGAACGCGGGACTGCTCCAGACCGCGTAATAGAGACGTACTTCGCCGGTGGCGCCGTTGCGCCAGACGCCGACACCCCACACGCGCCGGCCGGCCGCCGCCAGATTCCAGCACTCGGGAGAATTCTCGAAACGGCCGGTCGGGCAATCCGCGATCCGCGCGCGGCTTTCGGGGTCGAAGGCGATCGGCGCAAGGTTGCGCTGCTGGTTCGATGCCGCGTCGAAGAAATTCGCGCGGCCGCGGACGCCGTGGTCATAGACGCCGAGATCGGTGCCGTCCGCCGCACGAATGCGATGGATCATGCCGGTCTCCAGGTCGGTGACATAGAGCTGACGATTCCAACGGTCGTAGGTGAGGTTGCCGAGCGAGGCGCCGGTGTTCTGACGGCCGCCGAGCGTGATCTGCGCAAACGGTTGCGGCAGGTAGTTGTTCGAGGGAGCGAGCCGATAGATGGCGCCGGGTCCGCCTGGGCCCCACATGCCAGGCTGCCAGCCCTGATTGTCGGGTGTGCGATGCAGACCGAACGCGGCCGTCGCGGCGACATAGATGGCGGGCGCCTTGGCGTCGTCGAAGGCGACGCCGAAAACCTGTCCCACGTCGGCCGCGGTCACGAACACGCGCTGCGGCTCGCTGATCCAGTGCTGGCCCTGCGGCGGCTGGTTCGGATTGCGCAGGTCGATGATGCTGCCGACGACTCCGCCGGGATCGAGCGCCTGCAGTTGCGTGCCGCCCGGTCCGGGGATCGCCATCGTGCCGGAGAACCGCGTCACGAAGGCTTCGCCGGGGCGCAGCGGGAGCTCTTGTTGCGCTTCCGCAGCACCGGCAAGCGCGAACAGTGCGGCCGCCGCAAGCGTGGTCACCGCGCGGCGCGGTCCGGCATGCATGCGAGCATGGAAAAGCGTCGATCGAACCGCAATTCGAAAGCCGATGGCGTTCATTTGTGTTGTCCGGTCAAGAAGCGGGAAGGAGACAGGCAAGCGGCTTAAGCGTGGAGAAGATTAGAGCGCGTCTGTAACCGCGGGATGTGATCGCGGACACACGATGAACCGCCCGTGAATGGGAAAAAGTTCGTTAAATGACGTGCGCGCGGTTCGCGCGCATCCTACCCGGATGCCAATTGCTGAGAACGATCCCGGTTTTCAGCGCATCACGCCGCTTCGCGTCGTGCTGCGCCGCGCCCGGGGACGGCAGGCTCAATACGGTGTGATGACGTTCACGAGCGCCTGGCGCTTTTCCTTCGTCACCGCCTCGCGTGCGCGCGCGAGCACGTCCGGCAAGTCCTGCGGCTTTTCCACCCGCGCTCCGAAGCCGCCCTGCGCCTTCACGAATTCCTCATAGGGCGGGCTCGGATCGAGATCGGCGAGGAAGCGGCCGTCGTCCTCGCCGGAGACGCCGTCCTCGAACATGGAGAGCGTGGCGCGGCGCACGGCGCCGTAGCGGCTGTTGTTGAAGATGATCGTCAGCACCGGAATCTTGTGCCGCTCGGCGACCCAGTGGCTCACGGTCGGATTGGTGAACATATAAGTGCCGTCGCCGAGCGTCGCGACGACGAACTTCTCGGGCGCGGCGAGCTTCGCGCCAAGAGCCGCGCCGAGACCCCAGCCGAGACCGCCCGCCGTGCTCGTGCCGAAATAGGTGGCCGGCTTCTCACGCGGGCAGTGCTCGAGCGAGAGCGGATATTCGTTGAAGATCACGCCATCGGGCCCCGCAATGTCGCCGACGCACTTGCTCGCGAACGGCACACTGATCTTGTCGCCCTGCGCTGCAGCTCCCTGCGCCGCCTTCGCGCGGCGCGCATCCGACCGTTCGCTCAGCCGCTTGAAGCGCGCGGCGATTTTGCCCCCGTCGGGCGCGGCCTTGGCGAGAGCCGCGTCGAGCGCCGCGATCGCGTTGGCGGCGCCTGCGGTGATCGTCAGGTCGCTCGGAAAACTGCGGATCGGGTAGCGGACGAAGGCCGGATCCTCGCCGATGTTGACGAATTTGCAGCCGGCGCGGGGCGTGTGGTCGATCGGGAACCACGGCACCTCGCATTCGAGCGCGATCGCGACATCGGCCTCGGCGAGCAGCGCACCCGGATCGAAGCCCTGATGCATCGGATGCGAACTCGGCAGGTTCATGTAGCGCGTGTTGAACGAGACGACCGGCACGGCCCAGCGCTCGGCGAATTTCGCGAGCAGTTCGACAGCTTGCGGCTCGCGGCCGGAAGCCGCGGTGATCAGCACGGGGTTCTCCGCGTCCGCGATCCAGCGCGCGAGCTTCTCGATCGACGCGGGATCGGGATAGGGCAATGGCGCGACCGCGCGCGGCTGCACCGGCTCGATCGGGCCATCGAGATCGGTGGAAAGCGGCTCGCGTGGCAGCGCGAGATAGACCGGGCCGCGCGGCGAGGTCATCGCCACTTCCAGCGCGCGGGAGACCACATCGCCGACTTGGCCCGGTACGCGCAACTCGTAATCCCACTTCACCAGCTCGCGCACCATGCCGGCCTGATCGAACATCTCCTGGCCCCAGTGAATCTGACGCATGCGGCCGCCGAACTGGCCGTGCTCGGTGATCGGCGTGCGGCCAGCGGCAAGCAGAAACGGCGCGCGTTCGCGCGAGAGGTTGGCGAGGTTGTTGATTGTGTTGGCGGTGCCGACGTTCACATGCACCATCACCGCCTGCGGGCGGCCGTTCATCAGGTAGGCGCCATGCGCCATGGCGACTGCAAGGTTTTCGTGCGTGACCAGGATCGGTTGCGGCACCGGCATGTTGGTCTTCTGCGCGCGGGTGAAGGCTTCGACGACGGGCGGAAAATCGGTGCCCGGGTTGCAGAAGAAATAATCGACGCCGTGCGCGGCGAGCGCGGACAGGAACAACTCGCCGGCGATCGGCGGACGCGCCGGATGTTCACGCTTCTGCGCTGTCGGCCTCGCGGTCATGCTGGACGCTCCCGTAAACCCTGCTTTGTGGTTGGATGAGTTCGCGTGTTTTTAGCGGACGGGGGTTTTCAAAACAACGGCGGGCGCGGCAAGTGCGGTTCCACGGCATTCGGAGGAGCGTTCGGGTGGCGCACTGAATATGATCGTTTCGATCTCAGAGTAGGCCGAGCTCGGCGAAGGCGTCGGTGTGGTGGCGTGCGGTGTCCTCGCCAAAGCAACAATAGATGACGTGCGGCACGGCACGACTGGCGCCGGCTTCGGCGAGCACGGTAGAGACGGCTAGGCGCGCCGCGCGGGCGGCGGGGAAGCGATAGATGCCGGTGGAGATCGCGGGGAACGCAATGGATGCCAGGCCGTATTGGCGGGCAAGCGCGAGCGAGGTGCGATAGCAGCCCGCCAGCAGATCGTCCTCGCCCCGCGCGCCGCCGTTCCAGACCGGGCCGACGGCGTGGATGACGTGGCGTGCGGGCAGGTGATAGCCGCGGGTGATTTTCGCCGAGCCGGTGGGGCAGCCGCCGAGGGCTTTGCATTCCTCCAGCAGGTCGGGTCCGGCCGCTCGGTGGATGGCCCCGTCGACACCGCCGCCGCCCAAGAGCGATGTGTTCGCCGCATTGACGATCGCGTCGACGCGGAGCCGCGTGATGTCGCCGACGACGACTTCGAGGCGGGTGCCGTGCGTTTCTGCGAGTGCGTGAGGGCGCGGCTGCATGGGCGCGATTTTAACGCGCCGCGACCCATGCCTGCCAGAGCATGATGATTTCAGAAGTGTACATCCCGCCGTCATTGCGAGCCCTAGCGGAGCGAGGGCGAAGCAATCCAGCGCCAGCAAGCTGGTTTGCTTCGGCGCTGTGCGCCTCGCAATGACAGCAGAAAACGTCCCGATCTGACTTCATCCGCATCCCGCGTTAGGCAACCTCTTTCATGGGATCGAGCGTGGCGCGGCGGCCGAGCGCGGCGAAGTTCTTTTTCAGAAAAGCGTCGGCGGCGTCGCGGCCGAGGTCACGCAGATGGAGAAAGAACGACCATTCGGTGTTGAATTTCGAGCTGGAGGTGAAATCCGCGAGTTCCTCGTTGCCGGCGATGCGGTGCAGGCGCAGGCTGTGCTGTCCGCTCTTGCCGGTCCAGCGCCGGATGACGCCGCCTTCGATCAGACGGCGGACGAAGCCGATCGCGCGGAATTCCGAAAGCAGCGAGGCATTGAACGTGATCTCGTTGATGCGATTCAAAATCTCGCGGGCGGTCTGCGGCGTTCCCGCGCGTTCGATCGGGTTCGTCTGCACGAGGATCACGTCGTCGGTGCGGGTCGCGCGAAAAAACGGATAGAGCGGGGGGTTGCCGACATAGCCGCCGTCCCAATAGGGCGTGCCGTCGATCTCGACCGCCTGAAAGAGAAAGGGCAGACAGGCCGAGGCCATCACCGCGTCGGCGGTGATCTCGTCGGTGCGGAAGATGCGCGCCTTGCCGGTGCGGACGTTGGTGGCCGAAATGAACAGCTTGAGCTTCTTGCAAGCGCGGACGGTCTCGAAGTCCACCTCGCGCTCGAGGATTTCCCGCAGCGGGTTGATGTTGAACGGGTTGAAGTCGTAAGGCGAAAGAAAACGGCTCGCCACATCGAGGGCGAGAAACGCGGGATTGTGGTCGAGCGACCAGTTGCCGAGAAAGCGGTCCACCAGGCTGCGCTGGATCGGATTCATGCGGCCGTCGCGGGAGATCGCGCGCCAGAACTTCTGCAAGGCCTCGCGTGCGCCTTCACGCCCGCCTCGCTCGAAGCCCGACGCGAGCACGACCGCGTTCATCGCGCCCGCACTCGTGCCCGAGATGCCGTCGAAGGCAAGGCGTTCGTCCTCGAGCAGGCGATCAAGCACGCCCCAGGTGAAGGCGCCATGCGCGCCGCCGCCCTGCAGCGCGAGGTTTACGGTCTTCTGCGGATGAATGAACTTGCGAATGACCATTGGTTGCGCGGCGCCTTCTCAGGCGGCAGTCCAGCCGCCGTCGATCGAGAGGTTGGCGCCGGTGATCTGCGAGGCGGCGTCCGAGCAAAGATAGAGCGCGAGCGAGGCGACCTGCTCGACGGTGACGAATTCCTTGGTCGGCTGTGCGGCGAGCAGCACGTCGCGCTTGACCTGCTCCTCGGTCATGTTGCGCGCTTTCATGGTGTCGGGAATCTGGCGCTCGACAAGCGGCGTCCAGACATAGCCGGGGCTGATCGCGTTCACGGTGACGCCGAACGTCGCGAGTTCGAGCGCGATCGTCTTGGTGAGGCCGGCGATGCCGTGTTTGGCCGAGACGTAAGCAACCTTGAAGGGCGAGGCGACCAGCGAATGCGCGGACGCCGTGTTGATGATACGGCCCCATTTGCGCGTCTTCATGCCCGGGACAGCGGCGCGGATCGTGTGGAAGGCGGCCGACAGATTGATCGCGATGATGGCGTTCCATTTCTCGATCGGAAACTCCTCGATCGGCGAGACGTGCTGGATGCCCGCGTTGTTCACAAGCACGTCGAGGGAGCCGAAGCGCTTCTCCGCCTCGGCGACCATCGCCGCGATCTCGTCGGGCTTGGTCATGTCGGCTGGCGAATAGGCAACCTCGACCTTATGTTCCTTCGCGATGCCGGCGCGCAGCGTTTCGATCTCGCCCTTTTCGCCGAATCCGTTCAGGGTGACGTTGGCGCCGGCTCCGGCGAGGGCGCGGGCAATGGCCGCACCGATGCCGCTCGTGGAGCCGGTGATGAGTGCGCTCTTTCCCTTCAGCAAGGCCGTCCTCCGTGGGAATCTTTGGGTGATTGTGCGGTGCAACATAGAACCGGGACGGTAGTTTCTCAAGGGCGGCGCGAACGATACAATGCCCATGGAAAACGTCGATGAAATCAGGATTTCCAGCTCCCGGCCATGATCACGCGCAGTGCGTTGCCGATACGCTGACGCGCGCCGAAGAAGCCTGTGAGGAGAGTGGGCGGCGGCTGACCCCGCTGCGGCGGCGAGTGCTGGCGGCGCTCGCCGAGAGCCATGCGCCGCTCGGCGCCTACGAGATCGTCGACCGCCTGAAGCAGTCGGGCGATTCGGCGCCGGCCATGTCGGTCTATCGTGCGCTCGACTTCCTCGTGTCGGAGGGGCTCGCGCACCGAATCGAGAGCCGCAATGCGTTTCTGGCATGCAATCGCGGACACGACACCGAAGGGGTTGTCGTGTTCCTGTTATGCGAACGTTGCGGAACGGTGGCAGAAGTGACGTCGGGCGCCGTCGGCCGCGATCTCGCGCGCGCGGCGAGCGCGGTCGGTTTCGAGACCAGCACGCCGGTGCTCGAGATCAAGGGTCTGTGCGAAAGCTGCCGCCGCACGGAAGCGCGCTGAAAAATCATGCTGCAAAAGCCTGAGCAAAGCTCTGCAGTCCTGGCGCCGCGACGGAAGTCGGTGGCGGTACGGGTCGGCGGCGTCACGGTCGGCGGCGACGCGCCGATCGTCGTGCAGTCGATGACGAACACCGACACCGCCGATGTGGAGGCCACGGCGCGGCAGGTGGCGGCGCTCGCGCGCGCGGGCTCGGAGCTCGTGCGCATCACCGTCGACCGCAACGAGGCGGCGGCGGCGGTGCCGAAGATCAGGGACCGGCTCCTGAAGATGGGCGTGATCGTGCCGCTCATCGGCGACTTCCATTACATCGGCCATCAGTTGCTCGCCGATCATCCGGCCTGCGCCGAGGCGCTCGACAAATACCGGATCAATCCGGGCAATGTCGGCTTCAAGGAGAAGAAGGACAAGCAATTCGGTGCGATCGTCGAGACGGCGCTGAAATACGGGAAGCCGATCCGCATCGGCGCGAACTGGGGCTCGCTCGATCAGGCGCTGCTCACGCAGCTCATGGACGAGAATGCACGGCTCGCCGAGCCGATGGACGCCCGGGACGTCACGCGCGAGGCGATGGTGCTGTCGGCGCTCTTGTCGGCCTCGTTCGCGGAGGACCTCGGCCTGCCGCGCGACCGAATCATCCTCTCGGCGAAGGTTTCCGCCGTGCAGGATCTGATCGCGGTCTATGACGAGCTTGCGCGGCGCTCGGACTATGCGCTGCACCTCGGCCTCACCGAGGCGGGGATGGGCTCGAAAGGGATCGTCGCGTCAAGCGCCGCGCTCGGCGTGCTCCTGCAACGGGGGATCGGCGACACGATCCGCATCTCGCTGACGCCGGAGCCGGGCGGCGACCGTACCCTCGAAGTGCAGGTGGCGCAGGAGCTTTTGCAGACAATGGGCTTCCGTGCGTTCGTGCCGCTTGTGGCCGCCTGCCCGGGCTGCGGGCGGACGACCTCGACCACGTTCCAGGAGCTTGCGAGCGACGTGCAGGGCTTCATCCGGGAGCGCATGCCGGATTGGAAACGACATTATCCCGGTGTCGAGACGCTGTCGGTGGCCGTCATGGGCTGCATCGTCAACGGGCCGGGCGAATCGAAGCATGCGGACATCGGCATTTCACTGCCGGGCACCGGAGAGCAGCCGACGGCGCCGGTCTTCATCGACGGCAAGAAGGCAACGACCTTGCGCGGACCGACGCTCGCCGCCGATTTCAAGCAGATGGTCGAGGATTACGTGGCGCGACGTTTCGGCGTGTGGCCGGCGGCTGAGTGATCTTTATTTCTCGCGGGCGGCGATGTAGCGGGCGCAGTCGCGCAGCATGGCCGCGCGCGCGCCGAAGGGCGTGAGCGCCGCTTCGGCGTTTGCGATCAACTCGGCGAGCCGCTTGCGCGCGCCTTCAACGCCCAGCAATGAGACCAGTGTGGCCTTGCCGCGCTCGGCATCCTTGGCCGTGGCCTTGCCGAGGCGTGCGGCGTCGCCTTCGGTATCGAGGAGATCGTCGGCGACCTGGAAGGCGAGGCCGAGCGCGCGGGCGTAGTCGGCAAGCGCGTGGCGTTCTGGTTCCTTGGCGTTGCCGAGAATGGCGCCAGCTTCGCAGGCGGCCATTAGCAACGCGCCGGTCTTCATTGCCTGCAAACGCTCGATCTCCATGAGCGATAGTGCCAGCGGGCGGTGATCGGTGGTGAAGCGTCCTTCCGCCTCGAGATCGAGCATCTGGCCGCCGGCCATGCCGCTAACGCCCGATGCGCGGGCGAGGAGGCCGATCAACGCGACCCGCGTTTCGGAGTCGGCGTTCATATTGGCAAGTAGCTCGAAGGCGAGCGTGAGGAGCGAGTCGCCTGCAAGGACCGCGGTCGCTTCATCGAACGCGACGTGCGTCGTCGGCCGGCCACGGCGGAGATCATCGTCGTCCATCGCCGGCAGGTCGTCATGGATAAGCGAATAGCAGTGCACGCACTCGAACGCCGTCGCGACAGGCAGGGCGGCGGCCTCGGCGACCCCGAAAAGCGCAGCCGACTCGATGACGAGAAACGGACGAATGCGCTTGCCGCCGGTGGCGCCGTGGCGCATGGCGGCAAGCAATCGTGTGGGCCGTGCGACCTCGCTAAGCCGCGGGGCATCGTCGAGCGCCGCCATCAGCGCAGTCTCCGTCGCGGTGGCGACCGCATCGAGACGGTGCAGCAGGGCTTGCGAAGGCGCGGTTACGGGTTTCATCGGGGCACCGGGTTCGCCGCCGCATGCCCGAGCGGGTTCGCCGGGTCAAGTTTGGCGGGGCCGCCCTATTTTCGCTCCGAAGCCGCCGCAGCTAAACTTCGCTCATGCTACAGCGGTTGCTCAGGGTCGCGGGCTGGATCGCGGGAACGCTTGTTCTCGCGTTCTTCGTGCTGGTCGCGGCCTATGCGTTCATTCCGCCGGTCTCCACCCTGATGGTGTGGCGGTGGGTAACGGGCGAGCGCGTGGTGCGCCAATGGCGGCCGATCGAGACGATCTCGTCGAACCTCGTACGCGCAGTCGTGGTGGGCGAGGATGCGCGTTTCTGCAGCCATTCCGGCGTCGACTGGATCGAGGTGCAGGCGGCGATCGCCGATGCGGACGAGCTTTCGGATGCGCGGGGTGCGTCGACCATCGCCATGCAGACGGCGCGCAATCTCTTCCTCTGGCCGAACCGGCAGGTGGTTCGGAAAGTCCTGGAGGTTCCCATCGCCTATGCGCTGACGCTCGCATGGCCGCAGCGCCGCCTGATCGAGGTCTATCTCAATATCGTGGAGTGGGGCCCGAACGGCGAGTTCGGCGCCGAGGCCGGGGCGCGGCGCGCCTTCGGCAAGAGCGCGCGTAGCCTGACGCCCTATGAGGCGGCGCTGCTGGCGAGCTCGCTGCCGAACCCCGTGCGGCGCAACGCCGCCCGTCCGGGGCCCGGATTGCAGCGGGTCGCGCAGCGCAATCTTGCCGGGATGGCAGCGGACGGCGGCAATGCCGTCGAATGCCTGAATTTACGACGTTAAATCCGGAGTTGGCGCGAACCGCTGCAATCCTCTATAAGCCCGCCGACCCATTCACATGCCCACGTGGGCCCGAGTTCCTGGAGACGGAAAATGGCCGTTCCGAAGCGAAAAACCAGCCCGTCGCGCCGCGGCATGCGCCGCTCGGCGGACGCCCTGAAGCAGCCGACCTACGTGGAAGACAAGGATTCCGGCGAACTGCGCCGTCCACACCACATCGATCTGAAAACGGGCAAGTATCGCGGCCGGCAGATTTTGAAGCCGAAGTCCGAAGTGTAAGATCGAACAGATCGGGGAGTCGGGGGGCTCCAACGTGCTGCGTGGGGGGCGGCCATGCTGGCCAATTTTCCGTTCTTCCTGATCTCTTTTGCGATCTACAACATGATCGTGTTCCTCACGCCTGGCGTGGCGTGGAGCGACGTGTTGCTGAACGTGCCGATGCAGTCGGGGGTGGTGTGGCCGATCACCCTCGGGGACGCGCTCATTGCGCTATCGCTGGTCTTCCTGTTCGTGGAAGTCCTGAAGGCGACGCGCACCTCCAATCATTCGATGTTCGATCACCTGCTGTCGACGGTCGTGTTCGTCGCGGCGCTCGTCGAGTTTTTGCTGGTGCCGCAGGCGGCGACCTCGGTGTTCGCGATTCTGTTGCTCATTGCCTTGATCGACGTGCTGGGCGGCTGGTCGGTGTCGTTCCGCGCAGCGCGGCGTGACCTCACCGTCGAGGCGATGCCCGACGCGACGGTGTAAGGGTTTCGTTCAGATATCCGGACCGGCACGCCTGCGTGCGGCAGCCGGCAATTCGCTCATGGCCTGGTAGAGCTTCGCGGCCGACTGCGGGTCCGCCCGGCGGCGGGCACGCGCGGCGGGAAGATTATCGGCGCCGGCCACGAGTTGGGCGACGAGCGTTGCCGCCGGCCGCACGCGATAGGCGGACGTTACAGTACGACAGTCGTGCGGGGCCGGGACAGCGGGGAGTGCGGGCTTTGCCGCATCGGCGGCTTGGCGCGTCTCGCCCGATCCAGTGTCCTGCCGGTAGAAGCCAAGTCCGGCACCGAGGCTTGCAGCAATACGCATTGTCGTTCGTCTCGAATTGGGACGGCGTCCTGTCGATATCGACAACGATGCAATTGCCGCGCCGCAGCCGGTTCGCGGAGGACAACGACCTTAACGATGCAAAAAAACCGCGCGAACGGCGCGGCGTCAGTTCTTGTCGCCCGACTTCTCGGTGAGGCGCTCGAGCCGTTTGCTCATCTCGGCGACCTGGCGCTTCAACTCGTCGATGTCCTGTTCGCTCGCCGGCGGCTCCCCGGAGCCTTCCTTCTGCGCGAAGGGCAGGAACATCGAGAAGGCCCGCTCGAACATTTCCATGTTGCGGCGGACTTGATCCTCCAGCACGCCGAACGTGCCGACGCCGAAAGTCTTCGTCAACTGCTCGCGATACTTTTCCTGCTCCTTGGTGAAGGAGTCGATCGACACTTCCAAATAGCGTGGCAGGAGCATCTGCATGCTGTCGCCGTAGAAGCGGATCACCTGCCGCAGGAAGGTGATTGGCAAAAGATTTTGGCCCTTGTTTTCCTGCTCGAAAATGATCTGCGTCAACACCGAGCGAGTAATATCCTCGCCGGTCTTGGCATCGTAAACGACAAAGTCCTCGCCTTCCTTCACCATGACAGCCAGGTCCTCGAGCGTGACGTAGGTGCTCGTGCCCGTGTTGTAGAGGCGCCGGTTGGCGTACTTCTTGATCGTGACGGGTTCCTGGCTCTTGCTCATGGTGTTGCTGCGGTTCCCGGTTGTTATGTCTTCTCCCCAGTAGGTCAGGACCTTAGGACGTTTCTCGGGTGCGGGCTACCGATTTGTGAAGCCCGATCATGTCCGTAACGCGGGACCTTTTCATATTGACATCGCACGATATGGCTAACAACGATGGTTACGACGACGGGTGCCGCACGGGCGCCTGAAAGGGAGAACCCGATGAAAGACGATGTAGTGATTGTCGGCGCGGCGCGCACGCCCGTCGGCGCGTTCAACGGCGCGTTATCGACATTGCCCGCGCATGAACTCGGCAAGGTCGCGATCGAAGCCGCGCTTGCGCGCGCCGGCGTCGAAAGCCAGCGCGTATCGGAAGTCATCTTGGGACAGATTCTCACGGCTGGGCAAGGACAGAATCCGGCGCGGCAGGCATCGATCGCCGCCGGCATTCCGGTGGAGACGCCTGCGTGGGGCGTGAACCAGCTATGCGGCTCGGGACTACGCGCGGTGGCGCTCGGCTATCAGGCGCTCGTGAACGGTGACTCGGACATCGTCGTGAGCGGCGGGCAAGAATCGATGAGCCAAGCGCCGCACTGCGCACACCTGCGCACCGGAACCAAGATGGGTCCGCTCGAGATGGTCGACACCATGATCAAGGATGGGCTCTGGGATGCCTTTAATGGCTACCACATGGGCAACACCGCGGAGAACGTTGCCAAGCAATGGCAGATCACGCGGCAGATGCAGGACGAGTTCGCGGTCGCCTCGCAGCAGAAGGCGGAAGCCGCGCAGAAGTCCGGACGCTTCAAGGACGAGATCGTTCCGGTGAAGATCACGACCCGCAAAGGCGAGGTGGTCGTCGATCAGGACGAATATCCGCGCCATGGCACGACGCTCGATGCCGTCGCGAAGCTGAAGCCCGCTTTCCAGAAGGACGGTTCCGTGACGGCCGGCAATGCATCGGGCATCAACGATGGCGCGGCGGCGGTCGTGCTGATGAAGGCGGCGGATGCCGCGAAGGAAGGGAAGAAAGTGCTCGCGCGCATCGCGTCGTGGGCGCAGGCGGGCGTCGATCCTTCGATCATGGGCACGGGGCCTATCCCGGCGTCACGCGCAGCGCTCGAGAAAGCTGGCTGGAAACCCGACGATCTCGATCTCATCGAAGCGAACGAGGCGTTCGCCGCGCAGGCGTGCGCGGTGAACAAGGACATGGGCTGGGACACGGCCAAGGTGAACGTGAACGGCGGCGCCATCGCGATCGGGCATCCGATCGGCGCGTCCGGCGCGCGCGTCCTTGTGACGCTGCTTGCGGAGATGGAAAAGCGCAACGCCAAGCGCGGTCTTGCTACGCTCTGCATCGGCGGTGGCATGGGAATTGCCATGTGCGTCGAGCGGTAAGCTCGGTCGTTGATTCCGGTTGGCCCCGCCGCAGAAGGGCCACCGGCAGGGGAGGGAAGTAAAGCATGGCTCGCGTTGCGCTCGTCACGGGCGGCACCCGAGGCATTGGGGCCGCCATCAGCATCGCGTTGAAGCAGGCCGGCTATCGCGTGGCCGCCAACTATGCCGGCAACGACGAGGCGGCGAACAAGTTCAAGTCCCGGACCGGCGTTCCGGTTTTCAAATGGGACGTGAGCGCGTTCGATGCATGTGCCGCGGGCGTGAAGCAGGTCGAGGCGGAACTCGGGCCGGTGGACGTGCTCGTGAACAACGCCGGCATCACGCGCGACGCGATGTTCCACAAGATGACGGTGGAGCAATGGAGCGCCGTCATCAACACCAATCTGAACTCGCTCTTCAACATGTGCCGGCCGGTGATCGAAGGCATGCGCGAGCGCAACTTCGGGCGCATCGTCAACATCTCCTCGATCAACGGGCAGAAGGGGCAGATGGGCCAGACGAACTACTCGGCGGCGAAGGCAGGCGATATCGGCTTCACCAAGGCGCTCGCGCAGGAGAACGCGAAGAAAGGAATCACGGTAAACGCGATCTGTCCGGGCTACGTCGCGACCGAGATGGTGCGTGCGGTGCCGAAGGACGTACTGGAGAAAAACATACTGCCGCAGATCCCGGTCGGGCGGCTCGGCGAACCGGAGGAGATCGCACGCTGCGTCGTCTTTCTTGCGTCGGATGACGCCGGTTTCATCACCGGTTCGACGCTCACGGTGAACGGCGGCCAGTATTTCGCCTGAGTGTCTTGTTCAGGCGCTCGGCTTCCAATCCTTCGGCGCGAGCTCGAAGCCCGCGAAATCGAATCCCGGCGCGACGGTGCAGCCCACGAGCGTCCATGCGCCGAGGCTTTCCGCCGCCTGCCAGGCGTGAGCCGGCACTGCGGCCTGCGGGCGCTCGCCGGCCGCGAGGTCGGGGCCAAGCATCACGTGCTCGATCGGGCCTTTTGCATTCGTTGCGATCTCGAGCTGAAGGGGCGCGCCGGCATAATAGTGCCAGACCTCGACGGCATCGACCTTGTGCCAGTGCGATCGCTCGCCGGCGGCAAGCAGGAAATAGATTGCCGTCGAGTGTGCCCGCCTGCCGGGCTCGGGGTGCGGGTCGCGCAGCATCTCACGGAAATGTCCGCCTTCGGGGTGCGGCTTCAAATCGAGCAGGTGAACGATGTCGGCGGCGCTGAGATTCGGTTGCGCCCGCATCTCAACCCCGAAAGTTGTTCTTCCGCTCGCGAATCTCCGTGAAGACGGCGGCGGGGTCCGCGCCCGGCATGCCGATTGCTGCCGCGATCGCCGGATCGTCGGCGCGGAGGAACGGGTTGGTGGTGCGCTCCTCGGCCATGGTGGAGGGGACGGTCGGTTTGCCGGCGGCGCGAGCCTTTTCCACTTCCGCAAGACGCGCCTTCAGCGCGGCGTTGTCCGGATCGACCGTGACGGCGAAGCGGCCGTTCGACAGCGTATATTCGTGGCCGCAATAGATGGTCGTGTCGTCGGGCAGCTTGCGCAGCTTCAGGAGCGATTCCCAAAGGACGGAGGCCGGCCGCTCGAAGGCGCGGCCGGCGCCGAGCGCGAACAGTGTGTCCGCCGAAAAGAGCAGTTTTTCCTGCTCGAACCAGTAGCAGATGTGGCCGGCCGTGTGCCCGGGGGTATCGAAGACGCGCGCGCTGAGGCTGCCGACCTTCACCACGTCGGGCTCGCTCACTTTCTCGTCGAGCGTCGGAATGTCATCCTCGTTGCGCGGGCCGATCACCTTTGCCTGGTAGCGCGTTTTGAGCGCCGGGATCCCCTGGATGTGGTCGGCGTGCTTGTGGGTGACGAGCACGTGGGTGAGGCTCCACTTGGCCTCGTCGAGCGCCTTGATGATTGGCTCGGGTTCGGGCGCGTCGACGACAAATACAGCGTCGCTCCCGAGATCGCGCACGATCACTGCGTAATTATCCGACAGGCAGGGCACAAGACGCACTTCGACAGCCATCAAGCCTCCAATCCAGCAGGTAGTGGTAGCGGGCGACCCTAACATGGCAGATCGGGTCCGCAACCCGCCAAAATTCGGAGTGCAGCGTTCATCCCGATTCGGTTCTTTACACCGAACCTGGCATGGCGTTGTCATGACGATGCCGATCGCGCCGTTGCGCTGCGCTGCTGCGCCGAGCGGATTACCGGCACGCACGAACAGGATACCGTTGCGATGCGCGGATCGTCGCAATGCGCCCGCGAGCGCGTTTTCTTTACGTGACGCTAACCGACGAAACCAATGATGTGCCCGGGCTGGGACGTGCATCGGGTCGACGCAATTGCGAGTCGGCCAGATCGCGGAGTCAGCTCCACGCATTCATGATTTCTGCGGCGCGAATTGTGCTGCCGCCGGGCGAACTGTCGCTTCTGGAGCAGACGAATGAAATTCCTCGATCGCCTAAAGATATCGGTCAAGATGCTTGGTGTGCTCACGCTGCTGGGGCTTGTCACCGCGTTTCTCATCGTGGATGGCGGCCGCAAGATGGCGGAGGTTAACAACGAGTATTCGGGCCTGATCGAAGGAATCGCCCCGGCGCGGGTCGAGTTCGCGCGGTCGTCCCATAGCCTTACCGAAATGGCTCTTTTCGCCTACCAACTCGTCGACACCGCGCACGAGCCGGAGAAGGCGAATGAGTTGGCGAGGCGAATCGATGAATACTATGATCAGGCGGCCGCAAGCCTCCGGCAGGCGGGCGAACTGAACCCGTCCAATGTCGTTATTTATAGCGAGTTCCTGCAGGTCTACACGGAAATCCATGGGATGCTCCAGGAGGTCATTCAGGCCGGCCTGAAGCTTGAGGTGGAGAAGGCCAGGCAGGACATGATGGCGGTGAACGCGCGGCTCACCGAAGTGTCGCAACTGGTCGCCGACTTCAACAACCGGCTGCAGCTCGAAATGGTGGCGACGCGCGTGAAGACTTCGGCTGAAGTCGCCAAAACCACCATGACGAATTATATCGTTGGGGCCTCGGCGCTGATCGTCAGTTTCCTCCTCGGTCTGTGGATCTCGATATTCAAGATTTCCCGCCCGCTTTCGCGCATCGCGGAGCGCATGGGGGTTCTCGCGAACGGCGATCTTGAGGTCGAAATCGAGGGCCAGACGCGCGGCGACGAAATCGGCGCCATGGCCAGGGCCGTTCAGGTCTTCAAGGACAATGCGATCGCACTCAAAACGGCCGAGGCGGAAGCCGAGGCGCAGCGGCGCGCGGCGGACGAAGAGCGTGCGCGCAACGCGGCGCGGCAAGAGGAGATCGCGCGCCAGACCGCGGAGGTCGTCAACGGCCTCGGGATGGGGCTCGAGCGGCTCGCGCGCGGCGATCTGACCTACCGGGTCGACGAGGATTGGGCCGAGGAGTACGTGAAAATCAAGGAAGACTTCAACGACGCGATCGGCAAGCTTCAGGACACGATCAAGAACATCATGGCGTCGTCCTCCGAGGTTTCGAGCGCGGCGGCGGAGATTTCCAGCAGCACCACGGACCTCTCACAGCGCACGGAGGAGCAGGCCGCGAGCCTCGAAGAGACTTCGGCATCGATGGAAGAGATCTCCGTCATGGTGAAGCAGAATGCGACGAACGCGCAGCACGCCAACGGACTGACGCAGAGCGCTCGCGCCGTGGCGGAAGAAGGCGGCCAAGTGGTATCGGAAGTCGTCGCGGCGATGTCGCGAATCGACGAATCCTCCCGGAAGATTTCCGACATCATCACGGTCATCGACGAGATCGCGCGCCAGACCAATCTGCTCGCGCTCAATGCAGCGGTCGAGGCGGCGCGTGCCGGCGAAGCCGGACGCGGGTTTGCGGTCGTGGCGCAGGAAGTGCGCAGCCTCGCGCAGCGATCGTCGCAAGCGGCGCGCGATATCGCAGCCCTGATCGTGAACTCGACGACGCAGGTGGAGGAAGGCGTCGCGCTCGCCAACAAGGCGGGCTCCTCGCTCAGCGCGATCCTGCAGTCGGTCAACAGCGTCGCGGAAATCGTCTCCGAGATCGCCAATGCCTGCGCCGAGCAGGCGACGGGCATCGACCAGATCAATCAGACGCTGTCGCAGATGGACGAGATGACCCAGCGGAACTCCGCGCTCGTGGAAGAGAACGCAGCGACCGCCCGCTCCCTCGAGGAGCAGCAGGCGGCCATGAGCGAGCGTGTGGGATATTTCCGCATCGACGAGGATGCCGCGATCGCCGGCGAGGCAGAGCGGGAAGAGAGCGATGAGCTCGAGCCGGCACCGCGGCCTGCGTACCGGCCGGTCTTGCGCGACGATCTCGCTGTCGCGGTCTAACGTTTTCGAACAGCGACGACATAATGCGGCGCCGGGCTCGTTCGTGACCGGCGCTCGTTTGCCGAGGCGATCGAAGTCCATGAAAGACAGGCAAAAGTCCCGCGGATTGATGCCGGGCGTGGGCGGAGGCTATCCTGTGCGTCCAATGGATTGCCCATGTCCCATGACATCGTCGATCTCCGCAGCTTCTATGCGCAGCCGCTCGGGCATGTGGCGCGGCGGCTGATCAATCGCTCGGTGCGGACGCGCTGGCCCGATCTGCGCGGCATGGCGCTTTTGGGCCTTGGCTATGCGACACCCTATCTCGGCGTCTTCCGCGAAGAAGTGGAACGGAACTTCGCCTTCATGCCTGCGACGCAGGGCGTGGTGAAATGGCCTTCCGCCACGCCCTCGCTCACCGCGCTCGTACATGAAACCTTACTGCCGCTGCCCGACGCTTCGGTGGACCGCGTGCTCGCCGTGCATGCGTTGGAAATGACGGTGGACGCGCGCGATATGCTGCAAGAAGCCTGGCGCGTGCTCGCGGCGGGCGGACGGCTCCTGATCGTGGTGCCGAACCGGCGCGGCCTGTGGGCGCGCATGGACACGACGCCGTTCGGCTTCGGCCGGCCCTATTCGCGCCGCCAGCTCCTCGACCTCTTGCGTGAGACGCTGTTCACGCCGGTCGGGTGGGACGAGGCGCTGTGGGTGCCGCCGTTCACGCGGAACTCGTTCCTGCGCACGGCGGTCGCCTGGGAACGGGTCGGCCGATCGCTCTCGTTTCCGTTTGCCGGTGTGCACATCGTGGAAGCGACGAAGCAGGTCTGGCGGCCGGTCACGAGCAGGCCCGCGCGCAATTTTTCGCGCGTGCTCGCGCCAGTGTCACCGGAGCCTGCCGGAATCTGATGCGCCGGCGTGACGCGCGCGGGAGAGCAGGAACAATCCCTGCTCGCCGAACAGATTCCAGAACCACCAGGGCGCATGCAGGCGCATGGGCCGACCCCAGCGATCGAGCGCGAAGGCGCGGTCCATGTGTGCATCGACTTCGCGCGCGAGCTCGACGAAGTCGCGGATCGTGCAGAAGTGGATGTTCGGCGTCTCGTACCAGGTATCGTGGAGGTGATCGGTGATGGGCATGCGTCCGCGCGACAGCAACTGCAGGCGGATGCGCCAGTGGCCGAAGTTCGGGAACGACACGATGACGTGGCGGCCGATGCGCAACATCTGCTCGAGCACCCAGCGGGGACGGCGGGTCGCCTGCAGGGTCTGCGACAGGATGACGTAGTCGAAGGCGTCGTCGGGATAGTCCGCAAGGTCGATATCGGCGTCGCCCTGAATCACGGCAAGGCCCTTGGCTACACCAGCGTTCACGCCCTCGCGGGAGATTTCGATGCCGCGGCCGTCGACGCCCTTGCTTTCGGTGAGCAGGAGCAACAACTCGCCGTCACCGCAGCCGACATCGAGCACGCGCGCGCCGGGTTTCACCATCTCCGCGATGAGCACATGGTCCACGCGCCAGGTAGCGGGCCTATCGTTGCGGCTCAGCATCGGTCAGTCCCTCGCTGGAGGAAGGCCGCGGGCGCGGGCGGCGGCCTCGATGAAGCCGCGGGTGATGTCGAACAGTTCCGGCTCATCAAGCAGGAAGGCGTCGTGGCCCTTGTCGCTCTCGATCTCCGCGAAGGAGACCGAAGCGCCGGACGCGTTCAGCGCGTGCACGATCTGCCGCGCGTCGCTCGTGGGGAACAGCCAATCGGATGTGAAGGACACGACGCAAAAGCGGGAGCGCGATCCCTTGAAGGCGTTGGCGAGCTGGCCGCCATAATCGGCGGCAAGATCGAAATAGTCCATCGCGCGCGTGATATAGAGGTAGGAGTTCGCGTCGAAGCGCTCGACGAAGCTCGAGCCTTGGTGGCGCAGATAGGACTCCACCTGGAAGTCGGCGTCGAAGCTGAAGGTCGGCGCCTGGCGATCCTGGAAGCGGCGGCCGAACTTGCGATGCAGCGCGGCGTCGGAAAGATAGGTGATGTGCGCGGCCATGCGCGCGACGGCGAGCCCGCGGCGCGGGCTCGTGCCCTCGATCAGGTAGCGCCCGTTGCGCCAGTCGGGATCGGCCATGATCGCCTGACGGCCGACCTCGTGAAACGCGATGTTCTGCGCTGAGTGGCGTGCAGCGGTGGCGAGCGGGAGTGCCGCGAATACGCGCTCGGGATAGCTCGCCGCCCATTGCAGCACCTGCATGCCGCCCATGGAGCCGCCCGTGACGCAAAGCAACGTCTCGATGCCGAGGTGATCGAGCAGCATTGCCTGCGAGCGCACCATGTCACGCACGGTGACGACGGGGAAGGAAAGCCCGTAGGGCTCGCCGCTTTTCGGATCGTGCGACGCGGGGCCGGTGGTGCCCATGCAGCCGCCGATCACATTCGCGCAGATGATGAAGAAGCGATCGGTGTCGATCGGCTTGCCCGGGCCGACCATCATCTCCCACCAGCCGGGCTTGCCGGTCGCGGGATGCGTGCCGACGACATATTGATCGCCGGACAGCGCGTGGCAAACGAGGATCGCGTTCGAGCGCGCGGCGTTCAGCTTGCCGTAGGTTTCATAGGCAACCTGGAACGGCGACAACTCCACGCCGGCATCGAGCCGCAGCGGCTTGTCCGGGCCAAAGCGGACCACCTGCGAGCGCGGTTCATCGGCCTGGCGGCGGATGGCGCGCGCACGGCTTTCCGGTGTTTCGAGATCTACGCGAACGACGCTCATGAGCTTTCAGAAGCCCGTTTGCCGGGCACAGGGGGCTAGAGCTAGAGAGCCTGTCATAAGCATGTCAACGTTTTCTTTGCGTTCTGCTAAAGCCGCGCTATCACGGCGCATTCGATGGGCGGCAGCCATGGCTGAACCGGAAAAAGCGAAGCAAGGCGCGGGGGCTGTGCCCACGCTCGGTGATCTGCGGGCGGAGATCGACCGTATCGACGCGGCGATGCACGCGCTCCTGATGGAGCGCGGCGAGATCATCGGCGAGCTCATCAAGGTCAAGCGCACGCAGGAATCGGGCGCGGCGTTCCGGCCCGCGCGCGAGGCTTCGATGATGCGAGAGCTCGTCGAGCGCCATCGTGGGATATTGCCCCTCGACACGGTGGAGAGCATCTGGCGCGTCATCATCGCGACGTTCACCTATGTGCAGGCGCCTTATTCCGTCCACGCGGATTTCTCGGCGGGCGACGCACTGGTGCGGGACTCGGCGCGGTTCCATTTCGGATTCACGGTGCCCTTGCAGGCGCATCTCGGCGCGGCGGCGGTGGTCGGTGCGGTTGCTGCATCGAAGGGCGATCTCGGGCTCGTGCCGGCCGCCAATCTTGCAGGTGCCGGCGCGTGGTGGACGGCGCTCGAAGAGGAACGCGCGCCGAAGATCATCGCGCGGTTGCCGTTCGTCGAGCGGGAAGATCATCCGGCTTCGTTGCCGCTCTTCGTCGTGTCGCGGCCGGTGGTGCCGGACGCTGCAGTTCGGGAGGTGGAAACGCACAGCATCGAAGTAGCGGGCTGGAGTGCCGCAGCGGCGCGGGCGGTGACGCCGCTCGCCGAGGTGCTCGCCGTGCCGCGGGGGGAATTCGACGGTGCGGCATTGCTTGTGTCGCTGCCGCCCGGTCGCAAGCTTGAGGATGTGACGAAGGCGCTGATCGCGGCCGGCGCCACGGTCCGCCGGACGGCCCTCGTCGGCGGGCACGCGAACCGCTATACGGTCTAGCCCTCGTTTCCGGGCGGTTCTCGTTTTTCAGCGTATGGAATGTAAGCCATGAGCGCGCAAGAGCGTCCCACGCCCCGACCGACGATCCTCGAGATCGCCGCCTATGTGCCTGGGCGCAGCGAGGCGCCGGGAGCGAAGAAGGTCTATAAGCTCTCGTCGAACGAGACGCCGCTCGGGCCGAGCCCGAAGGCGGTGGAAGCCTATCGCGCGGTCGCGGCGACGCTTGAGCAATATCCGGACGGCTCTTCGACTGCGTTGCGCGAGGCGATTGGCAAGCAGTTCGGGCTCGACCCGGATCGCATCGTCTGTGCGAACGGCTCGGACGAATTGCTCAGTCTTCTTTCGCAGGCGTATCTCTCACCGGAAGACGAAGCGATCCACACGACGCACGGCTTCCTCATGTACCGGATCGTGACGCTCGCGGCCGGCGGTAAGCCAGTGGTCGCGAAGGAAACGAACTACACGGCGAACGTGGACGCGATCCTTGCCGCGGCGACCCCGCGGACGAAGATCGTTTTTCTTGCGAATCCGAACAATCCGACGGGCACTTATCTGCCGTTTTCAGAAGTACGGCGTCTGCAGGCCGGCTTGCCGCCGAAGACGCTGCTCGTCCTCGATGCGGCGTATTCGGAATATGTGCGGCGGAACGATTACGAGGCGGGCATCGAGCTCGTGGCGACGAGCGAGAACGTCGTCATGCTGCGCACGTTCTCGAAGATTCACGGGCTTGCTGCGTTGCGCATCGGCTGGATGTACGCGCCGGCGCACGTCGTCGACATCATCAACCGCATCCGGCCGGCGTTCAACGTGAGCGCGCCGGCGATCGTGGCGGGCGTCGCGGCGCTGTCGGACTCCGCGCACGTGGAGCGCGCGGTCGCGCACAACGAGCGCTGGCTGCCGTGGCTCTCGGAGCAATTGCAGGCGCTGGGGCTCACGGTGACGCCGAGCGTCGGCAACTTCATGCTCATCCATTTTCCTCGCGAAAGCGGAAAGACCGCACGGGAAGCGGACGAATTTCTCGTCAAGCGCGGCCTCGTGCTGCGGCGGCTCGAGCCCTACAAGCTGCCGGATGCGCTGCGCATGACGGTCGGCACCGAGGAGGCAAATCGCCTCGTGGTGGCGGCACTCTCCGAGTTCCTCGGCCGCGAGGCGCACCGTGCCTGAAGCGGGAAAGCCGATCTTCGAGCGACTCGCGCTGATCGGCGTCGGCCTGATCGGTTCGTCGATCGCGCGCGCGGCGCGCCACCGGGGCATCGTCAGGACGATCACGGCGTCGGCGCGCTCCGAGGCGACGCGCAAGCGCGTCGCCGAGCTGAAGCTCGCGGATCAGGTATTCGAGACGAACGCAGACGCCGTGAAGGACGCGGACCTCGTGATCGTGTGCGTGCCGGTGGGCGCCTGCGGTGCAGTGGCCGCCGAGATGGGGCCGGTGCTGAAGCCGGGCGCCGTCGTCTCCGATGTGGGCTCGGTGAAGGCCGCGATCATCCACGACATGGCGCCGCACCTGCCGAAGAATGTGCATTTCGTGCCGGCGCATCCAGTGGCGGGCACCGAGCACTCGGGGCCGGACGCGGGCTTCGCGGAGCTCTTCGACAACCGCTGGTGCATTCTGACGCCGGTGAAAGACAGCGATCCGAAGGCAGTGGAGCGGCTAAAAGCGTTCTGGGAAGCGCTCGGCTCGAATGTCGAGATCATGGATCCCGAGCACCACGATATGGTGCTCGCGATCACGAGCCACGTGCCGCATCTCATTGCCTACAACATCGTGCACACGGCCGAGCATCTGCAGCAGGTGACCGAGTCCGAGGTGATCAAATTCTCGGCCGGAGGTTTCCGCGATTTCACGCGCATTGCCGCAAGCGACCCGACCATGTGGCGCGATGTCTTCCTGCACAACAAGGAAGCGGTGCTGGAGATGCTCGGCCGCTTCAGCGAAGACCTGTCGGTGCTGACGCGGGCGATCCGCTACGGCGACGGCAAGACGTTGTTCGATCTCTTCACCCGCACGCGCGCGATCCGCCGCTCGATCATCGAAGTCGGGCAGGAGACGGCGGAGCCGGACTTCGGGCGCAAGCACGGCGTGAAGGAACCGGTTGCGCCGCTGCCGCGGCCCTACGCGAGCGATTGAGGACGGAGCGTCCGCCGGCTCAGCCATGTCCGCGCATGCCGAAGGCGATCTCTGGGTGTTTGGCTACGGTTCGCTGATGTGGCGGACCGGCTTCGATTATCTCGAGCGCAGGCAGGCACGGCTGATCGGCGCGCGCCGCGCGCTCTGCGTCTATTCGCATATCCATCGCGGCACGCCGGAAAAACCGGGGCTCGTGCTCGGGCTTGACCGCGGCGGCGCGTGCCGCGGGGTCGCGTTCCGCGTGGCGGCGGAGAAAGCGCACGAGACGCTTGCATATCTGCAGGAGCGTGAGCTCGTGACGAAGGTCTATAAGGATGCCGTGCGTCCGGTCGATCTTTTGGAACACGGCGAGCGCGTCCGCGCGCTCTGCTTCCTTGTCGACCGGTCGCATCCGCAATATGCAGGCGGACTTTCACTCGAGGAGCAATTGCACCTTGTGCGCCAAGGCCACGGACGTTCCGGTGCCAACCCCGAATATGTGCTCGAGACGGTGAAGCACATGCGTGAGCTCGGTATTGTCGATCCCGCGCTGGAATGGCTCGCCGAACGGTTGTGACGATCAGGCCGCGCGCAGCTCGATCACGCAAGGCGCGGCGGACCGGCGCACGATGAGCGCCGAGAAGTCCCGCAAGGCAGCCTCCACGGCTTCCGTGTCGCCCTGCACGAGATGCACGTGGACCTCAGTGGTGCCGAGGGGAATGACCGGCGTTCCGGGCGTGCTGCTTGTCCCGAGCACCGTGACGTCCGAACCTCGGCGGCGGATGAAGAGTGAGACGGCGTTCTCGTAAGCGGGCTGCCGGTTTACCGGGAAGCGGGTGAAGGCATAGCGGCGGCCGCTGGTCCCACGCCAGAAATGGAAGCGATCGGCAAGGGAAGGGTGACGGGTGCTTTGCAGTGCGCCGGCATAGCCGGGCGCGCGGTCATTCTCGACAAACTCGATGGTCTCGACGGTCATGGGGATGCTCTGATTCGTTAGAGAACAAAACTAGAACATCCAGAGATGACGTCAAGGGGGTCGGCGGTTACGCCCGCCGGAATGCTTCGTAACGCTCCCGCGCAGCGATCTCGCTGCGGCCCGCGGAGACGAGGCGAGTGGTGGCCGGCTCGATCTCATTCTGCAGCCGCGCCAGGAAGGCGTCCGGATGCAGGCCCGGCGGGATGGGCTCGAGGATTTCCACGCGGATGGTGCCGGGCTGAATGCGCCAGCTCCGCCGCGGCCAGTAAAGGCCGGAGTTCAGGGCAATGGGCAGGCAGGGAACGTTGAGCTCGCCGTAGAGCGCGGCGACGCCGCGCTTGTAGGCGGGCTCGGCGTCGGCCGTGCGGCGGGTGCCTTCGGGGAAGATGATGATCTGTCTCTTCAGCGCGATCTCCCGCTTCGCGCGCTTCGTCATCTTTGCCAGTGTTCGCGTCCGTCCGCCGCGCGCCACCGGGATGAGGCCGGCTTTCATGCAATACCAGCCGAAGATCGGAATCCACATCAGTTCGCGCTTCAGCACGTAGGTCGGATCGCGGAAGAGCCCAAGGAGCACATAGGTCTCCCAGGCGGACTGGTGCTTCGCCGCGACAAGCAGCGGCCCTGCGGGGATGCGCTCCCGGCCGACGATCTCGAAATCGACGCCGCAGATCGCGTAAAGCAGCCGGTTGTTGACCGATGCCCAGGATGCAACTGCACGCCACAGCACGCGGCGCGGCAGCAACAGCACCGGCAGGCATACGATCATGTAGCTCAACGTGTTGAGATAGAGACAGACGTTGAACAGGAGCGCGCGGAAGGTCTGCACGGCGGGCTTTCAGCGGATGGTCATGAAGGTCGTCCGCGCATCATGCTGGCGGCCTGCGCTGGCTCGACGCGGATGTGCAGGCGCGACGCTACGTATTTCACGTATTCCATCAGCAGCAAACGAATCGTCTGCAGGTCGGACCACCAGGGTTCGGCGCGCATGCGTTCGCTCACGACCGGATAGGGAACGAGATCGACGTCGGGCAGTTCGCGCTCGATCTCGACCAGCGCGCGAGGCATGTGCCAGCCGGACGTCACCACGATGAGCGAGCGGAAGCCGCGTTCGTGCGCCCAGCGGCCGATCTCGACGGCGTTGCCGGTGGTGTTCGTCGCCTCACGGCCGAGATCAATGCAGCAGTCCATGAGGCGCGCGAACTCGGGGTTGACCCGAAGAATCTCGCTCGGCGTGGTGGAAGGATGAACGCCGGAGATCAGCAGGCGGTGACCGTGTCCGCTCGCCAGCAGTTCGACGGCATCCACGATGCGCGACGCGCCGCCGGTGAGGACCACGATTCCGTCGGCCTTGCGGGTCAACGGTTCTTCCGCGTTCGGCAGTGAATCGGCGAACAACAGAAAGCCAATCCCAAACAGCGCGACGAGAACGATCGCCGCAATGGCGAGTTGCCGCGTAAAGCGGTGACCGCCGAAGCGCGATGCGGAGCCCAAGGTTCCGCTCTGTACGTTGTCGTCTCCCATCGGCCGCATTTGGGCGCTCCCCGGCGAAATTCTAGCGCGAAGCGCGGGGCGAGCGCGAGCGGGGTCCGTCATTCGATCTCGCGCAGGGTCCAGCGCACCGTGATGTGCGAGGCGAGCGTCGTCACCAAGGCTACGAGCACCACGATACCGGCAATTCCAAGGTAGCCTTGTCGGTCGAGCGCGAATTGTCCCGTCAGGAAAGCCGCGTCGTCGCCGCCCGGGATCCAGGAGAGGATGCCGGGCACGATGCCGGTCATCGCAAACAGGAATGCCGCCGCGGCGCCGCCGATCAGGCCGCCCTTCAGGCCGACCGCGAGAAAATGCCGCTGAAAGGTGCCGGCGACAAACGAATCGCGCGCACCGATGAAATGTAGCACCTCGACGATGGCGCGGTTGGTGGCGACTGCGCCGCGCGTCGCGAACGATACCGAGAGGGTGGTGGCGACGAGGACGAGGGCGAGCACGGTGACGCCTGCGATCACGATCGCATCGGAGATCGACGCGAGTCGGGCGGACCAGGTCCGATGATCGTCGAGCGTCGCGCCGGCGGCGTCCTTCTTCAGGGCCGCGCGAAGGCCGGCGAGGTCGGGGTCGACATTGGGCGCAAGCCGCACGGCGATCAGGCGCGGCAAGGGAAGCGCGTTCAGGTCGAGGCCGGAGCCGAGCCACGGCTCAAGCAGGCGGCTCGTCTCCTCGCGCGTGAGCGAGCGCGCGTTCAAGACGCCGCGCGTGCCGCGGGCGATCTCGATGGCCTTGCCGATCTCGGCGGCGATGTCGCGGCCTTCCACCGGCCGTACTTGAATCGTCACTTCGCGCACCATGTCGGTGCGCCATTGCGTCGCCGTCTCGCGCACGAGTCCGACCGCGCCAACGATGAGGGCCGCAACGAAGGTCATGATCGCGATCACCATCAGAAGCGCGCGGCTCGTCACGCTGTCGCGCGGAACGATCGACGCGGCGGGCCGCACGAGCGGGTTTTCGGCGGCGCATCGCTTGCGTCTTATGAACATCTCACCCTCCCGGTTTGCTTCGGATCAGCGCTCCTCATGCAGGCGTCCTTCGGCGATCACGAGGCGGCGGGCGTCGTACTGATCCATCAGCGCGGCGTCGTGGGTCGCGAGCACGATCGCGGTGCCGGATTTGTGCAGTTCGACAAAGAGCCGCAGCAGGCGGCGGGCGAGCGGCGGATCGACATTGCCGGTCGGCTCGTCGGCGAGCAGGAATTCCGGACGGCTGATGAGCGCCCGCGCGATCGCCGCGCGCTGCTTCTCGCCGCCGGAGAGAACCGGCGGCAGCACGTGCAAACGGTCGCCGAGGCCGACCCAGTGCAGGAGCTCGATCACTTCGGCGCGGTAGGTCCGTTCCTCACGGCCCTGCACGCGCAGCGGCAGAGCGACGTTCTCGTAGGTGGTGAGATGATCGAGCAGCCGGAAATCCTGGAAGACGATGCCGATGCGGCGGCGGAGGGCGGAGATATCGTCGGGGCCGATCCGCAGCACGTCGTTGCCGAAGAGCGTGATCAGCCCGCGCGTGGGCCGCAGCGACAGGAAAAGGAGGCGCAGGAGGCTGGTCTTGCCCGCGCCCGACGGCCCGGTCAGGAACTGGAAGCTTCGCGGGCCGATCTCGAAGCTCACGTCGCGCAGCACTTCCGGCCCGATGCCGTAGCGCAGGCCGACATTCTCGAATCGAACCATGACTCCTCCGGCTGGCCGGGAACGGGGCCGGTTCGGCCCACCCGGCGGCTTCCTGCGGCGCGAACGCTCCGGCCGGCCCCCAGCAAATCGGTTTATGGTTTTCCAATCGTTAAGAGGTGCACGCCACAATCCGCTCCGGATTGAGGCCCGCTCCGACCATGCAACTCGCCTGTCCCACCTGCCACACGGCCTTCCTGGTCGATCCTCCCGCGCTCGGGGAGGAAGGGCGGACCGTCCGCTGCGCGCGCTGCCGCACGACCTGGTTCGCCCGGCCGGAGGACCTGATGCCGGTGCCGGAAATGGCGGAAGCGGCCGCCGAATTCGAGGTGGCGGTCCGGGCGCCGGAACCCGCGCCGTCCCCGCCCCTGCCGCAGGTGGTGGCCTGGGACGACACGGTGATGGTGGACGTGCGGGACAGCCCGCCGCTCGCGCCGATCGTCGCGGACCGTCCGGCGGCGGACGATGCGGGGCCGGTGGCCGTACATCATTGGACCGTGAGCCGGCGGCGTGCCGCCACCAAGCAGGCGACCATGCAGGCGCGGCTCTTTGCCGTGGCGGTCATTCTCGGCGCGATCGTCGTCGGCGGCATCACGTCGCGCGCGAACATCGTGCGGATGGTGCCGGATCTCGCGGGTTTCTATGCCGCGATCGGGCTGCCGGTGAATCTGCGCGGGCTCGAGTTCCGGGGCGTGAAGACGACGCACGAGGTCCATGACGGTATTGCCGTCCTCATCATCGACGGCGAGATCGTCAACGTCGCGCGGCAGACGGTGGAAGTGCCGCGTCTGCGGCTCGCCGTCATGGGCGCGAACGGGCAGGAAGTCTATTCGTGGACGACGCTCCTGCCGCATTCGATCCTGCCGGCAGGCGAAACCCTGCCGTTCCGCAGCCGCCTCGCGTCGCCGCCCGCCGACGGCAAGGAAGTGGTCGTGCGCTTCCTCAATCGCACGGACCTCACCGCAAACTGATCCGGAATTCATTCATGGCACGTGTCCTGATTGCCGAAGACGAAGAGCCGGTGCGCCAGTTGCTGGCGCGCGCGCTCGCGATGGACGGCCATGAGGTGGAAGCGGCGCCCGACGGCGCGGCGGCGCTCGAGCGCCTCGCGGCGGAGCCGTTCGATCTCCTGCTCACCGACATCCGCATGCCGATCATGGACGGCATCGCGCTGGCGCTGGCGGCGGCGCGCGACTATCCGGCGCTCTCGATCGTGCTGATGACGGGCTATGCGGGCGAGCGCGAACGGGCGCAGGGGCTCGATGCGCTCGTGCACGACGTGGTGCTGAAGCCGTTCACGCTGGTGGAAATCAAGCAGGCGCTGAAGGCCGCGCTCGCCAACCGTCCGCTGCCGCCGGCGGCCGCTTGAACCTAAAGCGGGACGGAGTCAGGCTGAGTCGTTTGTTGCTGTCATTGCGAGGCGCGTAGCGCCGAAGCAATCCAGTTTCCGGGCCTCTGGATTGCTTCGCTTCGCTCGCAATGACGCCGGGATGCGCTGACTTCAAATCATCGTGCTCTAGAAATCGCGGAGCAGGCGCTCGATGTAGTCGAGCTCGATCTGCGGCCGGGCGGGCTCGCCGAAGCGGCGGCGCAGTTCCTCGAGCACGCGGCGGGCGCGCTGCGCGTCGATCTCGTCGGGCACCTTCACGGTGAAGTCGTCGCCGTATTCGCGGCTGCGCACGGGCCGGCCCAGGGGATCGGTGCGCTCGGCGGCCTCGGCCTGCGGGCCGCCCGGCTCGCCGGGGCCTTCGCCGGGCCCCTGTTGCTGCATGGCCTCGGCCATGCTTTGCGCGCCGCTGCGGAGGTTCTGCAAGGCGCGGCCCTGGCCGTCGACGGCGCCGTCGGCGTCGCCTTCGCCGAGCGCGCCTTCGGCGTCGCGCATGGCCTGCTCGGCGCGGCCGAGCGCTTCGCCCGCCTCGTCGCCTGCTTCACCGCCTTCTTCGCCGCTCTGCTGCTGGCGCCGCAATTGCTCGAGCATGCGCTCGAGCTGCTGGCGCAGGCCTTCTTGGCCGCGTTGCAGGTCGCCGAACGCGCGCTGCTCGCGCTCGCTGCGGCCTTGCTCGGGACCGCGGTTGCGGCGCTCGCTGCGGCTCTCGCGGCCCTCGCGATAGGTGCGGTCGCGCAGCCGCTGCTGCTCCTGGATCATGCGGCTCAACTCGTCGAGCGTGCTGTCCCCCTCGCCCTGCTGGCGGCCGGCCTGACGGTTGCGCTGGAGATTCTCGAGCATCGCCTGCAGCTCGTCGAGCATGCGGCGGGCCGCGTCGCGCGAACCGCTACGGGCAAGATTCTCGATGCGGTCGAGCATGTTCTTGAGGTCCTGCGGGCGGACGACGCGGGTGTCGCGGTCGAGCGGGCTCATCTCGGCGGTGCCGTTGCGGAGCATCTCTTCGGCGAGCGCCTGCATGAACTTGTCGAGCGCCTGGCGCAGCTGCTCGGTGAGCTTGCGGATTTCCTCCTCGCTGGCGTTGCGGTCGAGCGCCTGGCGGAGCGCGTCCTGCGCCGCGCGCAACTCGCGCTCGGCGTCGGACATGGTGCCGTCCTCGATCAGCACGGCGATTTCCCACAGGTAGTCCACCACGCCGCGAAGTGCGTCGTCGTCGCGGGCGAGGTCGAGCCGGGTCGCGGCGGTACGCAGGCCGAGATAGACCGCCGGATCCGGCGTGAACTTCTCCGGCGCAATCATGAGCGCCTGCAAGGCGCGGCGGACGTCGCGGCGCGCATTGGCGTCGAACGCGAGCATGCGGCGCTGTTCGATCAGCGCCCGCGCCAGGGGCTTTGTGAAGGGACGCTGCGGGAGCGTGATCTCGCGCGGCTCGCTCAGTCCCTCGTTGCCGCCCTCGTCGCGGGCGGCGAGCCTCATCGTGGTCTTCACGCCGGCCCAGGGATGCTCGGTCAGATCCTTGCTGCTCTCGCCGGTGGCGGCGCGCGTGCGCGCCTGCGGAAGGGACAGCGGGAATTCGGGCGCGCCGATCAGGGGGCGCGGTGCCGGTGCATTCTCGCGGCGCTTGATCTGCGGATCGGAGAAGCGCGCCTCGGCGGACACGACGCCGTAGTCATCTTCCACCTTGTAGGCGAGCGAGAGCATGGCGCGGCCCATGACCTGCGGATCGCGGCCGAGCGCGATCGACGGCGGGCGGTCGGGGATCGCGCGGAAGCTCCAGGTCGCGGAGCCCGCCGGAAGGTCGCTCACCGAAAGGGCGCCATCGCCGTCAATCTTGAAGTGGCGTTCGGTGCTGCCGTCGGCGGCGATCCGCGGCGCGTCGCTTTTCTGTTCAGCGAGACTGCCCTGGACGGCGAGATTGACGTCGTCGAGGCCGTTTACGCGGACGACAACCTCGCTGCCGACCGGAATGGAGATCGCGGCGGTCTCGTCCGGAGCCGGCGCGTCGTGGCGGATGCCCGGCAGCAGCACGGGCGCGCGGCCGGTGTAAGCCGGCGGCGTCACCCAGGCGTCGACGCGATAGAGCTTGGGCGTGACGACGCCGCGCCAGTCGAAGGCGGCGGCGATGCGCGTGCGGCGCTCGCCCTCCGCCATGAAGAAGGTCGCGACCACGGCGAGGAGCACCAATGCGCGCAGCGCGAACGGATCGAGCACGGCAAGATGCGGGCGCGGCCAGCCGGCGCGGAGTTTGCGCGCGGCCTCCGTGGTGCGGTCGCGGTGCGCGCGCCAGAGCGCGTCGGCGACGGGGTCGCCCGAGCGGGTGGCGCGCAGGTCGGTGAGGGCGGTGGCGGGGCGGTGCTCGAGGCCGGAGCGGCGGTCGAGCCGGTGCAGCCCTTCGCCCACGTTCGGCAGCCGCAGCCGAAGCGCCGGGACGAGACTCCCGGCCAGGATGAGCGCGAAGACGATGAGTCCGGCGATGCGGCCAAGCGGTGGCAGCATGAGCCAGAGCCCCGCCCAGGAAACGGCGAGGAACAAGCCTGCGGCCACGGCGACCGCCGCGAGCACCGGCCACAGCCGTTCCCAGAACAGCGCCTGGCGCGCACGGCCGAGCGCCGCGCGCAACAGCCGCAGCGCGTTTCCACCGTCGTCGCGGAGGCCGTCCGCGTGCTCGCTCGTCTCAGGCGCCGGGTTCAATGGCGGACTCCTGCGGGCCTTCTTATCGTGCGTGATCTTTCCGAAGCCGGTTCCCGCCCTGGATCAGGTCCGGGGCAGGCTTTTCCGCGATCACGCGCCAGAATCTACAACAGCTTAACACGGGGACCGTTCGGTCCCAGTTGGCCTCGGTAAACATGGCTTGAACGTGGCCGGTTCCGATTCCGGTCAGCGGTCGAGCCAAGGGGGCAGGCGGTCAAGCGCGACAATCGCTTCCGCCGAAAGCCGTGGCCTGATCAAAGCAAAATCCTTGCCGCGGACGAGCACCTCGGGAACGAGAGGCCGGGTGTTGTAGGTCGAGGCCTGCACCGCGCCATAGGCGCCGGCGGTCATGATCGCGAGCAGATCGCCGGCCTGGCAGGCGGGCAGACGGCGGTCGTGCGCGAAGAAGTCGCCTGATTCGCAGACCGGCCCGACCACGTCGGCGACGACGGTCTCACGGGAGCCCGGCGCGCGCACCGGCTGAATGTGGTGATACGCTTCGTAGAGCGTCGGGCGAATGAGATCGTTCATCGCCGCGTCGACGACGACGAAGGTTTTCGCCTCGCCGCGCTTCACGTAGAGCACGCGCGTCACGAGGATACCGGCATTGCCGACGATCATGCGGCCGATCTCGAAGATGTGCCTGAGACCGAGGCCGCGCGTGTGGCGCAGGATCGTTTCCGCATAAGCGGAAGGCGGCGGCGGTTCCGGATCGTCGGGACGGTAGGGAATGCCGAGACCGCCGCCGAGATCGAGGTGCTCGAGCTCGTGGCCTTCGCGCAAAAGCTCGCGGACGAACTCGGCGAGCAGCGCCGCCGCGTTGTCGAAGGGCGACAGCTCGGTGATCTGGCTGCCGATGTGCATGTCGACGCCGGTGACGCGCAGCGCCGGCAGCTTGGCCGCGTGCGCATAGACCTCGTGCGCGCGCGAGATCGGGATGCCGAACTTGTTCTCCGACTTGCCGGTCGCGATCTTCTTGTGCGTCCTGGCGTCGATGTCGGGATTGACGCGCACCGAAACGGGCGCCGTGCGGCCGATGGAGGCCGCGACCTCCGAGAGCGCCACGAGCTCGGGCTCGCTTTCGACGTTGAAGCAGAGAATGCCGGCCTTGAGGGCCGCGGCCATTTCCTCCCGCGTCTTGCCGAGGCCGGAGAAGACGATGCGGTCCGCCGGCACGCCCGCTTCCAGCGCGCGGATGAGTTCGCCGCCGGAGACGATGTCCGCCCCCGCGCCGAGGCGCGCAAGCGTCGCGATCACCGCTTGATTGGAATTCGCCTTGACCGAATAGCAGACGAGCGTCGGCACTTCGGCGAAGGCTTCGGCGAACACGCCATAGTGCCGCTCGAGTGTCGCCGTCGAGTAGCAATAGAACGGCGTGCCCACATGCTCGGCGAGCACGGGGATGGAGACGTCCTCCGCGAAGAGAACGCCGTCACGCTCGTTGAAATGATGCATCGTTCAGGTGGCGGTCAGAGCAGTCCGTCGAGGATGAAAGGCCGGTCGGGCGTGTCCGGGGCCTCCCGGGATTTCTTCGGCGCCTGCTTCTCCTGCGCGTCCTTTCCGATCATTTCCCATTCCTGGGGCGGCATCTTGGGCAGGATGCTGTAGGCCGGCACGCGGTGGACGCGGCTTTCCTCGGTGAAGACCTTGCTCGTTCCGCTGGTTGCCGTCTTCGGCTGTTCGGACTGCGCCGCAGCGGGCTCATCATAGCGCGCCGCCGGCGGCCGCTCGAGCTCGCCCTTCACGCCGCACGCCGCAAGCGCCCCCGCGACAAAGGCGAGCGCGACAAGGTGAGTGGTTCCAACACGGTACTTTTTGGTCACGGACGATCCCCAGCAGACGGCACGAATATAGCGGATACAGCAAACGAGGCGAGGGTGAGGCGCGTCAGGCCTGCTTCGGCTCGCGGCCGAGCTTTTTCAACCACTTCCGGGCCTCGCGGCGGACATTCGCCGGCGCCGTGCCGCCGTAGCTGGTGCGGCTTTTCACCGAATGGGCGACCGAGAGAACCGAAAAGACGTCGTCGGTGATGCGGCCGTCGACCGCCTGCATGTCGGCGAGCGGCAGCCGGTGCAGCGGAAGGTTCGCCTCGGAGGCGCGGTTGACGATCCTGCCGGTGATCTCGTGCGCCTCGCGGAACGGAAGCGCGAGCTTCTGCACGAGCCAGTCGGCGAGATCGGTCGCGGTGGAATAGCCGGAGCCGGCGAGCGCCTTCATCCGTTTCTCGTCGGGCGTCATGTCCGCGACCATGCCGGTCATGGCGGCGACGAGCAGCGAAAGCGTCGAGAGCGCGTCGAAGGTCGCTTCCTTGTCCTCCTGCAGGTCCTTCGCGTAGGCGAGCGGCAGGCCCTTCATCACCATGAGCAATTGCATGAGCGCGCCGACGATGCGTCCGGCCTTGCCGCGCACGAGCTCGGCGGCGTCCGGATTGCGCTTCTGCGGCATGATGGAGGAGCCGGTGGTGAAGCGGTCGGAGAGCGTGACGAAGCTGAAGGCGGGCGACGACCAGTTCACGATCTCTTCCGCGAAGCGGGAAAGATGCACGGCGCAGATCGAAGCCGCGGCGAGCGTCTCCAGCAGAAAGTCGCGCGAGGAAACGGCGTCGAGCGAGTTCGCCATCGGCCGGTCGAAGCCGAGCGCGCTCGCGGTCGCCTCGCGGTCGATCGGAAACGACGTGCCCGCGAGCGCCGCGGCGCCGAGCGGCGATTCGTTCAGCCGCTTACGCGCGTCCATGAGCCGGCCGCGGTCGCGCGACAGCATCTCCACGTAGGCGAGCAGGTGATGGCCGAAGGTGACCGGCTGCGCCGGCTGCAAATGCGTGAAGCCGGGCAGGACCGTCGCCGCATGCGCGAGCGCCTTCTCCGCGAGCGCCTGCTGCAGGCCGGCAAGCGCGCGGTCGGTGCGGTCGATGGCGTCGCGGACATAAAGCCGCAGGTCGGTGACGACCTGGTCGTTGCGCGAGCGCGCCGTGTGCAGCCGGCCAGCCGCCGGTCCGATCAGCTCCTTCAGCCGCGCCTCGACATGGGTATGAATGTCTTCCAGCGCACGCGAGAATTTGAACTCGCCGCGCTCGATCTCGGCGAGGATCTTGTCTAGACCCTCGGCGATCTTGTTTGCATCGTCCGCGCCGATGATGCCTTGCTTCGCAAGCATCGCCGCGTGGGCCTTGGAGCCCGCGATGTCCTGGGCGTAGAGGTGGCGGTCGAAGTCGATCGAGGCATTGATCGCTTCGAGCACCGCGTCGGGCTCCTGCTCGAACCGGCCGCCCCACATGCGCTTGTTCATAATTTCCGTTCCCGGAGGACCGTCGATTCGATGACCACGCCCCCCCCTCTTCCCTCCGGTCCGGCCGGGCGGGCGCAGACGCTGCGGATCTTGCTGGCGGCGGCGCTGGTCGGTGCGGGCGTCGGGTTCGCGGCGGTATACGGGATCGGCGGCCTTTCGCGCAATGGAAGCGCGCCGGTCGCCGAAACCGCCTGCGAGGATGCAACGGAGACGGTTAAGAAGCTCGCACCGCTGGCGCGCGGGGAGGTGGCGGCGTTCGCGGTGGCCGACGCGCCCCGGCTGCTGCCGGCGCTTTCGTTCACCGACCGGGACGGGAAGACCCTGCGGCTCGCCGACTTCCGGGGGCGGGTCACGCTCGTGAACCTGTGGGCGACCTGGTGCGTGCCCTGCCGGAAAGAGATGCCGGCGCTCGACGAACTGGAAGCCAAGCTCGGCGGGCCGGAGTTTTCGGTGCTCGCGATCAATCTCGATACCGGCGACCGCGACAAGCCGCACAAGTTCCTCAACGAGATCGGCGTCCGGCATCTCGCCTATTACGAGGATCCGAGCACCAACGTGTTTCAGGAATTGAAGCGTTACGGGCGCTCGATCATCGGCTTGCCGACGACAGTGCTCGTCGACCGAGACGGCTGCGAGCTCGGGGTGCTGCCGGGGCCGGCGGAATGGGCAAGCGAGGATGCGCTGGCGCTGATCCGGGCGGCGACCGGCGGCTGACGCTCAGGCGGTTTTATCGACGGCGTTGCCGTTGTCTTCGCCGGCGGGTTTGCTCTCGCCTTCGTCCACGTCTTCGCTGCCGCCGCTCCCGCCATTTGCAAGGCTGACGCCCTCGCCTTTTTTTGCGAGCGCCGCGGCGGCCGCCTTCACACGTTCCAGAACCTGATTGGCCGCGAGTTCGGAAAGCCCCTGGCTCCTGGCGGCGGCGGCTTCGAAGATCTGCGGGCCGGCGGTCTGGAAGGCGGCGTTCATGCTGTCCACGGCTTCGCGGTTCATCGCGCTCATGTTGCGCGGCTGATAGCCGCCGAGATTGCCGAAGCGCTTGTAGTGCGAGCCGGGCGTATAGCCGATGCCCTGGTGGCGCTTGTAGAGCGAGCCGGACGTGTAGACGGCGGCGCGGGATGTCGAACCGATGCTCATGCGGTGATGTCCACGAGCTCGCCGATTCCCTTCTGCACGGCGGCGGCAAGCTGCTCGCCGTTCTGGTTGGCGGCGGCGACAAGCTGCTGCACGACCGCGAGGTCGGCGGATTGGGCCTGCTTCATCATGCGCGCGGCGACGGCGAGCTGCGCCTGTCCGATGCGGGCGGCGATCAGGGCCGAAGCGATGGTCGCGGGGTCCATGGCGGCTTCAGGGTGTTGGGTCCCGGTTAAGATTCCGTGTTCGCGGAGCGGGCGGGCGCTTGCCGCAGTGCAAGTGGCTTTTTGCGCCGGAAGTTGGCATTGCTAGCCTCCCACCGGGACGAGATTCCCTTGAATCAAAAACTCTCCATGAGCCTGAGCGACTGGCTCTTGCTCCTGATCCTCTCCACCTTCTTTGGCGGGGCGTTCTTCTTCGTCGTCATCGCGGTGGACGAAATTCCGCCGCTCACGCTCGCGCTATGCCGATGCGGCATCGCGGCCGCGGTTCTGCTGGCTTACGTCTGGGCCAAAGGGCAGTCGCTGCCGAGCGATTTCGCGGTCTGGCGGGGTCTCGTCATTCTCGCGCTGCTGAATACCGTGCTGCCGTTCACGCTGATCTTCTGGGGCCAGCAACATATCCCGAGCGGGCTGGCGGCGATTCTCAATGCGACGGCGCCGCTCTTTTCCATCCTGCTTGCGCATTTTGCGACCGCCGACGAAAAGCTCACGACACGGCGGGCCCTCGGGGTGGCGGTCGGCTTTGTCGGCGTCGTGATCGTCATCGGAATCGACGCCCTGTGGGCGGTCGGCCTGAACGTGCTGGCGCAGCTCGCGGTCGTCGCGGCGGCGTTCTGCTATGCCGCAACGGGCGTCTATGGCCGCCGCTTCCAGAGATTTCCGTCCGCCGTGATCGCCGCGTCGGTGCTTCTTCTCGGCGGCCTCATGCTGATCCCGATTGCCGGCCTCGTGGACCGGCCGTGGCAGTTGCCGGCTCCAAGCCTCGCCGCGGTGGCGAGCACGATCGGGCTTGCGGTCGTCTCCACGGCGTTTGCCTTCCTGATCTTTTTCCGCCTGCTGGCGCGCACCGGCGCCACCAATCTGCAGCTCGTCGCCTTCCTCATTCCGGTGAGCGCGATTCTGCTCGGCGTCGGCTTTCTCGGCGAGGTGCTCGAGTGGCGGCACTTTGCGGGCATGGCGCTGATCGCGACCGGCCTTGCCATCATCGACGGGCGGCCGGAACGCTTGCTGCGGCGGGCGTTGCTGCAGGAAGCGTAAGGAGTTTGCCCGGTGCGTGCGAGACAAGCCCGCGCCATGACAAACCCATGAGTTATGGCGCGCACGGCTGGCGCATGACGATTTGAAGCGGCATACCACGCCGTCACTGCGAGCGAAGTGAAGCAATCCAGATGCCTGGATTGCTCCGGCGCTGCGCGCCTCGCAATGACAGCAACGTCCCGCTCAGCGCGTCGGCACCGGCTTTTCGCCGCGGTAATCGTAGAAGCCGCGGCCGGTCTTGCGGCCGAGCCAGCCGGCCTCGACGTATTTCACGAGCAGCGGGCAGGGACGATATTTCGAATCCGCGAGCCCCTCGTAGAGCACCTGCATGACCGAGAGTACGGTGTCGAGGCCGATGAAATCGGCAAGCTCGAGCGGGCCCATCGGATGATGCGCGCCGAGGCGCATGGCGGTGTCGATCGCTTCCACCGAGCCCACGCCCTCATAGAGCGTGTAGATCGCCTCGTTGATCATCGGCAGCAGGATGCGGTTGACGATGAAGGCGGGGAAATCTTCCGCGACGGTGTAGGTCTTGCCGAGCCTGGTGACGAATTCCTTCGCCTGCTCGAACGTCGGATCGCCGGTGGCGATGCCGCGCACGAGCTCGACGAGCTCCATGCGCGGCACCGGGTTCATGAAATGGATGCCGATGAACTGCTCGGGCCGGTCGGTCGCCGCGGCGAGCCGCGTGATCGAGATCGAGGAGGTGTTGGTGGCGATCGTCGCTTCCGGCTTCAGGAGCGGCGACAGCTCGGCGAAGATCTTGCGCTTGACTTCTTCCTTCTCGGTCGCCGACTCGATCACGAGATCGCAATCGGCGAGATCCTTGAGAGTCTCCGCCGGCTTGATGTGGGCGAGCGCGGCCTTGCGCTGTTCTTCGGTGATCGTCTGCTTGGCGACCTGTTTCGCCATGTTGCCGTTGATCGTCGCGAGCGCCGACTTGATGCGCTCGGCGTTGACGTCGTAGAGCGCGACGTCGAAGCCGGCGAGTGCGCCGACGTGGGCGATGCCGTTGCCCATCTGGCCGGCGCCGATCACTCCGATTTTCTTCAGCTTTGTTGCCATGACCCCAATCCCGGCGCTTGCGCGTCAGCCGCTTTCTACGACGAACCGGATTTTTCCGCCATGACCGAATCGCGGCCTATTTGCTGAGCGCTTTTTCCAGTTCCGGCAGAATCTGGAAGAGATCGCCGACAAGACCGTAGTCGGCGACCTGGAAGATCGGCGCCTCCTCATCCTTGTTGATGGCGACGATCACTTTTGAATCCTTCATGCCGGCAAGATGCTGGATGGCGCCGGAAATACCGACGGCGACATAGAGCTCGGGCGCGACCACCTTGCCGGTCTGGCCCACCTGCCAGTCGTTCGGCGCATAACCGGCATCGACCGCGGCGCGCGAGGCGCCGATCGCGGCGCCGAGCTTGTCGGCGACCGGCGCAATGTACTTGGCGAAGTTCTCCTTGCTCTGCATGGCGCGGCCGCCGGAGACGATGACGCGGGCGGCGGTCAGCTCCGGCCGATCGGATTTCGACATTTCCTCGGAGACGAAGCTCGAGATGCCGGGATCGTCCGCGGCGGCGACGGTCTCGATCGGTGCATTGCCGCCGGTGCCAGCAGCCTGGAAAGCGGAGCTGCGCACGGTGACGAGCTTCTTGTGGTCGGTGCTCTGCACGGTCTCGATTGCGTTGCCGGCGTAGATCGGGCGCTCGAAGGTGTCGGGCGAAACGACCTTGATGATGTCGGACACCTGCATGACGTCGAGGAGGGCGGCCGCGCGCGGCATGTAGTTCTTGCCCGAGGTGGTCGCGGGCGCGACGATGGCGTCGTAATTGGGCGCGAGCGAAACGAGAAGCGCCGCCATCGGCTCGGCGAGCTGACGCTCGTAGCGTGCGTCGTCGGCCAGCAAGACCTTCGCGACGCCGTCGAGCTTGGCGGCGGTCTCGGCGACGGCGCGGCAGCCGGCGCCGGCGACGAGGACGTGCACCTCGCCGCCGAGGGCCTTGGCGGCGGTCAGGCTCTTCGCGGTCGCGCCGTTCAGTTCCTTGTTGTCGTGTTCGGCAACGAGCAAGGTCGCCATCACAGTACTCCCGCTTCGTTGCGCAGTTTGTCGAGGAGCTCGTCGACGGAAGCGACCTTGACGCCGCCCTTGCGGCCGGCGGGCTCGCTCGTCTTCAGGACCTTGAGCCGCGGCGACACTTCGACGCCGAAATCGGCCGGCGTCTTTTCGTCGATCGGCTTCTTCTTCGCTTTCATGATGTTGGGCAGCGACGCGTAGCGCGGCTCGTTGAGACGAAGGTCGGTGGTGACGATCGCCGGCAGCTTGAGCTTCACGGTCTGCAGGCCGCCGTCGACCTCGCGGGTGACGAGCGCTTCATTGCCTTCGATCGTGAGCTTGGAGGCAAACGTGCCCTGCGGCCAGCCGAGGAGCGCGGCGAGCATCTGCCCGGTCTGGTTGCTGTCGTCGTCGATCGCCTGCTTGCCGAGGATGACGAGGCCCGGCTGCTCCGCCTCGACGACGGCCTTGAGCAGCTTGGCGACGGCGAGCGGCTCCACGGTACCTTCGTGCTTGATGAGAATGCCGCGATCGGCGCCCATGGCGAGCGCGGTGCGGATGGTTTCGGAAGCCTGGGCCGGGCCGATGGAGACGGCGACGATCTCGGTCGCGGCGCCTTTTTCCTTCATGCGGATCGCCTCTTCGACGGCGATCTCGTCGAAGGGATTCATGGCCATCTTCACGTTGGCGAGGTCGACGCCGGAGCCGTCGGGTTTCACGCGGGCCTTGACGTTGTAATCGATGACTCTTTTCACGGCCACAAGCAGCTTCATTCAGTGTCTCCGCGGGAAAAACGCGGCGCAAGCTATGGCTCGATGCCCTTTGAGTCAACGCACGTCGGTGATCGTGCGCACGTCCCGCGCGAACAGCGGAATGTCGGGGCGGCGGAGGAAAACGACGAGCACCGCGCCGGCGAGGATGCCGCCGACATGCGCCCACCAGGCGGTCTGCGGGTCGGTGCTGATGATGACGTTCACGAACTGGAAAAGCACCCAGGCCCCGAGCACCCACATGGCCGCGAGCTTGATCGGGATGCGCGCCAGCAGCAGGATCCAGACCTTGGCGCGCGGAAAGAGCATCAGATAGGCGGCGACGATGCCGGCGATCGCCGCCGAGGCGCCGATGAGCGGCTGGGTGGAATCCGGCACCGAAAGATAGTGCGCGACGGCGCCGGCGACGCCGCAGGCAAGATAGAACACCACGAAGCGGAGGTGGCCCATGGCGTGCTCGACGTTGTCGCCGAACACCCAGAGGAACAGCATGTTGCCGATCAGGTGCATCCAGCCGCCGTGCAGGAACATGTAGGTGATGAAGGTGAGTTCGCTCGGGACCGCGACCGCGGCGGCGGGAATCTGCATGGTCACCGACGCCGGGGTGACGCCGAAAGTGATCACCGGCGCGTTCGGGTCGTTCACGTACAGGATGGATTGCAGCACGACGAAGATGAACACATTGATCGCGACGAGCGCCCGCGTGACCCACGGATAAAAGAGCGGGTCGTTCGGATTGTCGTCGTAGAGGGGGATGAACATTTTTGGCTCTATCCGTGGAGCATGATCCTTATCCGAAAACCTGTCTCCACCTTCGGAGCAAGTTCGAGGGCAGGCTTTTCGGGGATCATGTTCTAGCGGTTCGCGCCGGGCACCCAAAGCACATCGTTGGCGCCGCGTCCGTTCACGTAGCGCGCAGCGACGAAAAGAAGATCGGACAGCCGGTTGAGATACCGGATCGCGGGCGCGCCGACGCGCTCGCCGGGGCGCGCGGCAAGCTCCACGACAAGCCGTTCGGCGCGGCGGCAGACGGTGCGCGCGAGATGCAGATGCGCGGCGGCGGGATCGCCGCCGGGCAGCACGAAGGATGTCAGCGGCGCGAGCGCGGCGTTCAGCCTGTCGATGTCGCCCTCGAGGCGTTCGACCTGGCTCTCGACGATGCGGAGCCGCTCCCGCTTGTCTCCCTCTTCCGGCGCGGGGCTCGCGAGATCGGCGCCGAGATCGAAGAGGTCGTTCTGCACGCGGGTGAGGATCGCAGCGACTTCGGGCTCCTTTGCGAGATGCAGTTGCGCGAGGCCGATGACCGCGTTCGTCTCGTCGACGGTGCCGTAGGCGGCGACGCGCAGATCGTATTTCGGGCGGCGCTCGCCGGAGCCGAGCGCGGTGGTGCCGCTGTCGCCGGTGCGCGTGTAGATGCGGTTCAGGACCACCATCGGGCCCAACTCCCTCGGAATCGATGCGCAGTCTAGCCGATCGGCATGGTTCCGCACCCGCGGATTTGTCGCGTCAGCGGCCGAGCGCCCAGATCGTGATCATGACGATGACGATCGCGACGAACTGCAGGAGCACCCGCATCCGCATCAGCGATTGCGAGACGTTCGGGGAGCCCGCGCGCGCCATGTTCCAGAGGCCGAGCACGAGCACGACCGCGACCGCCGCGAGGGCGATGGGAACGATGATGGTTTGAAGGATCGAGGCCATGGCATCCGTGCCTAGCATGGAAATATGGGAAGGGGGCGGGCGATTTGCCACGCGGCGGCCGCCCGTCAGGCGACAACCGACCGGCGCATGCCCTGCGGGGCGGCGGCCGCGCGCGCCTTGATCTCGCGGAAGTGCCCGGACACGCGCGTGAGCTCGGACTCCCAGTCGGTATCCGGCCGCGCGCCGTCGATGGCGCGAAACCAGACCTGCAGCATTGCGGCGACGGCGGCCGGCTCCAGGAGCGCCTGCTTCACGCTCCAGGCGAAAACAGCGGCGAGCGGCACCATGATCGCCAGCACGCCGCCGGGGAATGCGCGCGCCATCACGGTGGCCGGGATCAGGCCGAGCAGGAAGACGGCGATCGTCGCTCCCTGGGTGAATGCGGCTACGGCGAGCGCGTTCCGCATCAGGGGGCGGTGATTCTGCAGAAACAACACGAGTGCGTCGCGGGTGCCGGGCCAGGGATCCTTCGCGGCGCTCCGGAACTGCCGCGCGAGCACGACCTCGGGAAGGAAGGAGAAGGCGAGACGAAAGGGAAGGCGGAGCGTGGCGGGGGAGACCCGCGTTTCCGCCGGCAGCGATGCTTCCATGAATTGCGGAATGTGCAGCATGTCGGCGAGCGCGCCGCGGGTGAGGCGGTCGACTTCGCTCAGGTTCTCCGTTGTGCGGAAGCGTTGCTGCACGAGGTCGAGGGCCTGGCCGAGTCTGCCCGTCCCGCGTACGCGCTTGCGGTCGTGGGCGAGCGTCAACGCGGCGACGTGGCCCGCGCGCACGAGATAGAGCAGATATTCGCGCAGCCATGCGAGCAAGAGCGCGACGCAGGCGATGCCGGCGAGCGCGCCCCAGAAGGCGCCGGGGGCGCGGCCGCCCGATGCCGCGAACGCTCCGAAGGCGAGGCCGATGCCGGCGCCGCCGCCCGCGGCCACCACGAAAGCAGCCGCCGTGCCGAAATAGATCGCAACGCGGATCAGCATGAAGGAAAGCGTGCCGCGCAGGAGCGTTGCGGTGGCCGCGAACGAGAAGTCCCACATGCGCGTGATCCTGTCCGGCGATCGGGGCGGCAGTGCGTTCCTCAGCCGCCCGTGAGCAGGCGCGCGATTTCCGGCACGGGGTGCTTGGTCAGGTCCTTTGCGACCTCGGCGACGATGCGGCCCTGCGCATGCGCGTCGAGCTCCTTGCGCAGGGACGCGAGGGCAGCGGGCGGCGCGACCAGGATGAGCTGCTCGAAATGCTTGTCGCGCGCGGCCGTATTCAGGCGGGCGGCGACGTTCGCGGCGAATTTCTCCTCGGCGATCTCATGCCAGTCGGTCTGGCCGACGGCGCTCCGCATGCCGAGATTGCTTTGCATGACGCGGCCGGGGCGGTCGGTGCCCTGCTCTCTGGTCGGCGGGTTGTGGTCGTCCTCGAGAACGTTCAGCACCTCGAGCGACGGCTTTTGCGGTGTGCCGCTGTTGCGCAGCACGAGCGCCTTGCGGCCGTCTCCGACGAGGATCCAGGTGTCGTGGGCGATCCACAGTTCCTGCATGAAACATTCGCTCCCTGTGAGATGATCGAAGCGGATTTCCACGATATGGCGATCCGTTGCCGCCGTCCAAGAGTCGCCGCGCGATCATCGGCGCCGACGCGCGCAATATTAGAGACTCCTATTGAAGGCTTGCGTTGCGTGCGACGCACAATCGCGGCCCGCATCCGCAGCACCGCCTCCTCATGCAATGTTAATCATTCCGCGATTCCATCCACGCTGGGGAAACGCCTGCGCGGTTGCCGGAGGGCATGATGCGCATCGGGGGCCTTGGTGAAGGCGTGCCGGCTGCTGTCGGACGCCTTTCGCGGATCGGTACCGCCATTTCCGTGCGCGCGCGCGTCGCGGCGCTCGTTCTCATTCCCTTTATCGCACTTGGCCTGATGGGCGCCGCCTACCTCGCCGGCGAGCGGGAGATCGACCGTGCGTTTCAGAGCGTGCGCAATTCGGCGGCGCTTGCCGGCGCCAGCAGCGATTTCCGCGTTGCGCTCGCCGACATGCGGGCGGCGGCGCAATTGTTCGGGGTCCGGCCGAGCCGCGACCTGATCGAGAGTTTCGAGCGCGCCTACGCTTCCTCGCAGAAGAGCCTCGATGTCATCGAGCGCGCGGTCCCCGCCGAGCAGGTTCATATCGGCCAGTTGCGGGAAGGCGTATCCGTCATCAAGAGCCGGTTCGACGCGCTGATTGGCGAACAGGAAATGCTCGGGTTGTCGGAATCCGGCGGCGTCGAGGGTGCGATGCGCACGAGTGCCGCCGCGGTCGAGCGCATCATCAATCAGGATATGTCGTGGCTCGGTGAGCTCGATGCGAAAAGTCTGCTCGGATCGCTGTCGACCATGCGCCGCTATGAAGCGGAGTATCGTCTCTCCCGCACGACCTATCTGCAAATCTGGTTCTTCAACGAACACGAGAACTTCAAGACGATCCTGCAGGGGACCAACGGCGACGAGGCCATCAAGACCGATCTCGGCCAGCAGGTCGGCGCCTATGTCGAGGCATTCCGCAAATGGATCGAGATTTCCGACCGGACGCGGCCGTTGTTCGCGCTGATCGAGATCGACAGCCAGAACCTGATGCCGGTATCCGACGAAATCATCGACTACGCGCGGACGCAGGAAGACAAGGCGATCGCCACCCTGCATGCCTCGCAGGACCGGACGCGCTCGGTCATCCTGTGGGCCGGGGCCGCGGCGCTGCTCGGCGGTCTGGCGCTGAGCTGGCTCATCGGTCGCAGCATTTCGCGGCCACTGACGGGTCTTGCCGCCGTCATGCGCCAGCTCGCCGAGGGCAACGCGGCGGCACAGATTCCGGCGGTCGATGCGCGGGACGAGATCGGCGCGATGGCGCGCGCGGTCGTCGTCTTTCGCGACAATGCGCGCGAACGCGATCGGCTGGAGGCGGAGCAGACGCAAGCCGTGATCAAGCGCGAGCGGCATTCGGCGGAGGTCGACCGACTTGTGCGCGCGTTCGCGGAGACCGCCGACGCGGGGCTTGCTTCGGTGCGGGAGGCCGCGCGCCGGCTCGCGGAATCGGCCGATCGCCTCGGCGAGACGGCAAGCCGCGTCGGCTCCGAGGCGGAAGAGGCGGGCCATGCCGCGAGTGCAGCTTCCTCCAACGTTTCGCAGGCGGCCGCGGCGGCGGAACAGCTCTCCGGCTCGGTGTCGGAAGTCGCCAAGCAGACTTCGAATTCCAACGCCGTCGCGAACCGGGCGGTGGCGGAGACGCGGCGCTCGGTGCAGATCATGGGAACGCTCGGCGACGCCGCGACGCGGATCGGCGAGGTGGTCGGGCTGATCCAGTCGATTGCCGGACAGACCAACCTGCTTGCGCTGAATGCCACGATCGAGGCGGCGCGCGCGGGCGAAGCGGGGCGTGGCTTTGCCGTGGTCGCGCAGGAAGTGAAATCGCTCGCCGCGCAGACGGCGCGCGCGACCGAAGAGATCGCGCAGCAGATCGCCTCCATTCAGGACGCTTCCGCCGACGCCGCGCAGACCATCGCGAACGTGAGCGCGGTGATCGAGGAAATGTCGGCGATGGCCGCCTCGGTCGCGTCGGCGATGGAGGAGCAAACGAGCGCCGTCGTGTCGATCGCCCGCAACGTGGCGCAGGCGTCGGATGACGCGGAAGCCGGTGCGAGCGCCATGCGTTCGGTCGAGTCTGCCGCCTCGGGGGCCGCGAAGACGGCGACCGACGTCGGCGGCCTCTCGACGCTTCTCCGCAACGAAGCGGAGCGGCTGGACGGTGCGATCCGCCAGTTCCTGGCGCAAGTGAAAGCCGCCTAGAGCGGGATCGCTTCACGTGGAATCGCAACGCGGCTCCGCCTCATGCGTGAAACCTGCTCCAACAGGCGGCCATCGCATGTCATCCATGCGATGCCATAGTTCCTTCTCGATTTCCGGTATGACACTCTGCCTCTCCCGCGCCGGGTGCGATAAGGAAGAACATGCGGAAGGCTTGGCAGATTGCGATCGACGCCTTCGAACGCCTGAATGAGAATGAAGGCTGGGCGATCGCCAGCCACATCGCGCTGTCGTCGCTGATGGCGCTGTTTCCGTTCCTCATCTTCGTCACGGCGGTGACGGCGGCGGTGCTCGGCTCGCGTGAGCTTGCCGACGAGACGGCGCGCATCCTGCTCGAAGCCTGGCCGAAGCCGGTGTCGGCCCCCATCGCGGCTGAGATCAATAACGTCATGCGCGGCTTGCGCGGCGATGTGGTGACCTTCACGGCCGCCCTTGCCTTGTTCTTTTCTTCCAGCGGGATCGAGGGTTTGCGCATCGGCCTGAACCGCGCTTACGGCGTGCGCGAGGGGCGTCCGTGGTGGCTCCTGCGGCTCGAATCGATCGGCTATGTCATCGTCGGTGCCGTCGGGTTGCTCGCGCTTTCATTCCTCGTCGTGCTCTATCCGCTGCTGTGGGCGGGCGCGATCCAGTACGTGCAGGGGCTCGCGCGGCTCGGCTATCTCCTCGACTTCGTGCGGATCGGCGCGGCGGCGATCGTGCTCATCGGCGCGCTGCTGGTCGCGCACTGGTGGCTGCCGGCGGGCCGGCGGACGTTCTCGCAAATCTGGCCGGGCATTCTGGTGACGCTCGTGCTGTGGCTCGCGGCGGGCATCGCGTTCGGTCGCTACCTCGCGAATTTTGCCTACGCGTACGTCACCTATTATGCGGGCCTCGCCTCGGTGATGGCCGCGCTCGTGTTTCTCTATCTGGTCGCGATGATCTTCATCTACGGCGCGGAAGTGAACGCCGCGATCGACCGCTCGCGCAGGGCGGCGCGGGAGCCTGAATAGCTGCGGAATACCGGCAAGAAGGTCATCGGCATGGCTTCGGGCTTGCGCTATCCTGAAAAGGCGCATGACGGCGCTGATTCGTGCCGTTCGGGCCCGGACAGAATCGGCAGGCGTTTCGCGAGGTGGGCTCACCAAGGTTCAGGAGGAACAAAACATGGGAATTGAAAGCCTGATCGTATTGCTCATCGTGGGTGCGATCGCCGGCTGGCTCGCCGGCGTGATCATGAAGGGCTACGGCTTCGGTCTGATCGGCAATATCGCCGTCGGCATCATCGGCGCCGTGATCGGCGGCTGGCTGCTTCCGCAAGTCGGCCTTCATATCGGCGGCGGGATCATCGGCGCGATCATCAACGCAACGATCGGTGCAATCATCCTGCTGTTCGTGATCGGATTGGTGAAACGCTAGGCGTATCTGCGGCCGGGCGCGGAAAGCGCCCGGCCGTTCGTTTGTGCGCGTCGTGCGGCCGCACGGCGGCGAGAATTTTCGAGTGCAGCAAATCCTCCACATCGCCAACGTCGTGCTTCCCGTCTTCGGGGTGATCGCGCTCGGCTACGTGTGCGCGTGGACGGGCCTGTTGCGCGAGCGCGTGGCGGAAGGGGTGTCCGACTATGTCTATACGGTCGCGATTCCGCTGCTGATCTTCCGTACGCTGTCCGAGGCGACGCTGCCGGATGTTTCACCCTGGGGATACTGGGGCGTCTATTTCGCCGGGGCGGCGATCTCCTGGGCGCTCGCGCAAACGATTTCTCTTTTCGTGTTCCAGCGCGGCAAGCGCGAAGCAATCGTGCACGGCGTTACCGCGGCGCAATCGAACATCGTGCTGGTCGGCATTCCCCTCGTCCTCGCGGCGGTCGGCGAGGACGGCGCGGTGCCGCTCTTCCTGCTCGTCGCCGTCAATCTGCCGATCGTGATGACGGTGGCGTCGCTGATGATGGAGGCGACGGGGGCGGGGCTTTCGCGCGCGTCGTTTTTCCGGCTCGCGCGCACGCTTGCGACGAACCTCATTCTGATCGGTTTCGCCGCCGGGCTCGCGGCGCAATTCCTCGGCATCCGCGCCTCGGGCCCGGCGAAGGCCGTGATCGATCTGATCGCGCAGTCGTCGGTGCCGTGCGCGCTGTTCGCGATGGGGCTCGCGCTCCGCCGCTACGGCGTGCTCGGCGACATCTCGATGACGTCCGTGGTCACGGTGCTCAAGCTCCTCGTGCATCCGTTCATCGTCTGGCTGCTCGTCACCTTCGTCGTGCCGATGCCGCCGGTATTTGCCGGCGTGGCCGTGCTGTTCGCTTCGATGCCCTCCGGGATCAACGCCTATCTCATCGCCGAGCGCTATCAGACGGGTGTCGCCGCGGCGGCGGGCACGGTGTCGGTGTCGACCACGCTCTCGGTGCTGTCGATCTCGTTCTGGCTCTGGATGATCGGCGTGGGCGTGAACTGACGCTCGCTCTTGCGCTGTCATTGCGAGCGAAGGGAAGCAATCCAGGGCCGCTGCGTCTGCTCGCTGGATCGCTTCGTCGCTGCGCTCCTCGCGATGACGCCGTATCAGGATCCGACGGCGCGGCGGACGTCGTCGGGCGTCCAGCCGGCGGCGCGCAGGTCGCGCAGCGTGGTCGAGGGCTCGCGCTTGGCGAGCTTCTTCCCCTCGGCGTCGAGCACGAGCCGGTGGTGATGATAGACCGGCGCGGGAAGACCGAGCAGCTCCTGCAGGAGCCGGTGCACGGCGGTCGATTCGTAGAGGTCCTCGCCGCGCACGACATGGGTGACGCCCTGGAGCGCGTCGTCGAGGACGACGGCGAGGTGATAGCTCGCGGGCGTCTCCTTGCGATCGAGAATGACATCGCCCCAGCGTTCGGGCCGCGCTTCGACTTCGCGGTGCTCGCCGCTGGTCTCCGTCCAGGTGAGCGGGCGTGCGATCCGCGCGAGCGCTTTCTCCAGATCAAGGCGCAGGGCAAAGGGTTCGCTGGCACGGCGGCGTATGCGTTCTTCCGCGGAAAGGCTCTTGGCGTTGCCGGGATAGAGCGGCGCGCCGTCCGGGTCCGTTGGCCAGGGCGTGCCGGTCTCGGCTTCGCGCGCGGCGATCAGGCGGGCGATCCCGGCGCGGCTCTCGAACGCCGGATAGACGAGGCCGTCCGCTTCGAGCCGGTCCAGCGCCTTGCGGTATTCGTCGAAATGTTCCGACTGGCGGCGCACCGGCTGTTCCCATTCGATGCCGAGCCAGGCGAGGTCCTCGTAGATCGCCGTCTCGAATTCCGGCCGGCAGCGGGTCGGGTCGATGTCCTCGATCCGGAGCAGCAGGCGCCCGCCGGCCGTCTTCGCCATGTCGGCATTGAGGAGCGCCGATAGTGCATGGCCGAGGTGCAGGTAGCCATTGGGCGAGGGGGCGAAGCGGAAGACGGGCATTCGGGTGGCCGGGGATCGTGCTTCGGCTTTATGGATTGCCGGTACTTGGCCTGCAATGCATATGGACGCTCCGATGCCCACGCATCTTGAAACCGAGGCCGATCTTGCACTCGCGCTGGCGCGGCTGATCGAGCGCGATCCGCGGATCGCCGATCTCGTCGCGGTCGGCGGGCCGCCGCCCCTGCGGCGCCGGGTAGGGGGCTTCGCCGGGCTCGCCTCGATCGTTTGCTCGCAGCAGCTTTCGATCGCGAGCGCCGCGGCGATCTGGAAACGGCTGGAAGCAGCGTTCGATCCGTTCGATCACCAGGCGGTGCTCGCGGCGCGGACGCCCAAGCTGCAGCGCGCGGGTCTTTCCATGCCGAAGATCAAGACCTTCCGCGAGGTGGCGCGCGCGGTGCGCGACGGCAGGATCGATCTCGACGCGCTCGCCGGCATGCCCGCGGACGAAGCGCATGCGTCGCTCGTGGCGATCAAGGGCATCGGGCCGTGGACGGCGGACATCTATCTTCTCTTTTGCATTGGTCACGCCGACGCGTTTCCCGCCGGCGATCTTGCCTTGCAGGAGGCGGCACGCATCGGCTTCAAAAAACGCAAGCGGCCGGACGCGAAGCAGCTTACGAAGCTCGCGGAGGTCTGGCGGCCGTATCGCGGCGTGGCGGCGTGCGTGCTGTGGTCCTATTATCGCGTGGTCAAGCGGCGCGAGGCCGTCCCCATCCAACAATCAGCCTGAAGGAAAATTCGATGGCCGCTGCACTCGACGGGCCGCGTCTTCCACCGCGTTCGGGAAAAGCCAAACAGCTCGTCGTGTTCCTGCATGGCTATGGCGCGGATGGAAACGATCTCATCGCGCTCGGCCAGGAATGGCAGTCGCTGTTGCCCGACGCGGCGTTCGTGTCGCCGCACGCGCCGGAGCCGTGCGCTGGCGCGCCGATGGGGCGGCAGTGGTTCGAGCTCACCTTCCGCGATCCGGACGAGCGCTGGCGCGGCGTGAACAAGGCGCGGCCGCTGCTCGATGCGTTCCTCGACGCGGAGCTTGCGCGCCACGGACTGCCCGGGGAGGCGCTTGCGCTCGTCGGATTCAGCCAGGGCACGATGATGTCGCTGCACACCGGCCTGCGGCGCGCGGCGACGCCGACGGCGATCGTCGGCTATTCCGGCCTCTACGTGACGCCGGAGGGCGAGGGCGGTCCGGCGCAGGCGCAAGCCGAAATCCGCTCGCGGCCGCCCGTCCTGCTCGTGCATGGAACCGAGGACGACCTCATCCCGGCGCAGGCGCTCTTTCTTTCGGCGCAATTGCTGGCAGCGGCAGAAGTGCCCGTGGAATGGCACTTATCGGCGGGTATCGGGCATGGAATCGACGGCGAAGGGCTGCGCCATGGGGGCATGTTCCTAGCCCGCGCGTTCGCGCGCCGCCGGTGAGACAAGCCGTACGCTTCACAAGACCGACATCCACCCGATATATTACCGGTGATGAAAATCCACCGGAGGCGGGGGCGTTTCCCACTCCCCGAATCGCCAACGGCGGTTCAGGGAGTTGTTCGTGAACGCAGTCGTATCATCCGGGGGCTGGCCGGCGCTGGTACTGAACGCTGACTACCGGCCGTTGAGCTATTATCCGCTCTCGATCTGGTCGTGGCAGGACGCGATCAAGGCGGTCTTTCTCGACCGCGTGAATATTGTCGCGCTCTACGACAAGGCGGTGCACAGCCCGAGCACCGAGATCAAGCTGCCGAGCGTGGTCTCGCTGAAGACCTACGTGCGGCCGGCGAAGCATCCGGCCTTCACCCGGTTCAACGTCTTCCTGCGCGATCGCTTCTCCTGCCAGTATTGCGGCTCGCGGCAGGACCTCACCTTCGACCACCTCGTGCCGCGCTCGCTCGGCGGACAGACGACATGGGAGAACGTCGTCGCCGCCTGCTCCGAATGCAATCTCAGGAAGGGCGGCATGACCCCGCGGCAGGCGGGCATGTGGCCGGCGCAGATGCCGTTCCAGCCGACGGTGAACGACCTGCACCGCAACGGCCGGCTTTTCCCGCCGAACTATCTGCACGAGAGCTGGCTCGACTATCTCTATTGGGATACGGAGCTCGATCCGTAATCGCGTTCAGGCCGTCCGTGGCCTGCCAAACGCCGCCCAGAACGAGAGGGCGGCGAGCGCCCCCGCGATCAGCACATTGTAGCCGGCGAGCGAAAGTCCGAGGAAACGCCAGGGCGCTTCGCTGCAGGACACGACGCGCGTCGTGGTCTTGAGCTGGGAGAGAATGTCGCCGGGGGTCGCGGCGGTGCCGGCGCAGGCCGCCGGGCCCTGCCAGAAGCCCCATTCGACGCCCGCGTGATAAACGCCGTAGCCGGCACCCACGAGCATCACGACGCCGAGGATCGCGAGGCCGATGCGGACGTATCGCGCGCGGGCCGGCGAGCGCGCGAGCCAGGCGAGGGCGAGGCCGAGCGGGACCGCGATGTAGTAGGGCACGCGCTGGTCGAGGCAGAGCGGGCAGGGCTCAAGCCCAATGACGAGCTGGAAGAACCAGGCGCCCGCGAGCGTCAGCGCGGCGGCTATCGTGACGGCGAGCGCTGCAGCGGACAGCGGATTGGCGCGGACGCGCTCGGTCAGGGGCATGGTTTCGGCCATGCCGCCGCATAACGCGGCGCGCTCCGGCTGTCCAATCACCGGAACTTTTGCCCGGGGCCGCGGTTTCGCTGGCGCGCCAGCGCGGCGGATGGTCGCTGCCTCGCAGGCGCCTCAGGATCGGCCCAATCACAGGCGATTGCGCCGCTTCCAGCGGAGGGGAAATGCGACCGATCATCATCTCCATTGCCGCGGCGATCTTCGCCGCGGGCACCCAGCCCGTGGCGGCCGATGCCGTCACGCGCGGCAAGGCTTCCTTCTACAGCCACGGCAGCAAGACGGCGAGCGGCGAACGCTACAATCCCAATGGCATGACGGCGGCGCACCGCACGCTGCCGTTCGGCACACGCGTGCGCGTGACCGACACAAGAACGCGCCGTTCGGTGGTCGTGCGCATCAACGACCGCGGGCCCTTCATCAGGGGTCGCATCATCGACGTGTCGCGCGGTGCCGCGCGCGCGCTCGGCATGATCGGGCGCGGCGTCGCCCACGTGGAAGTGCAGGTGCTGAACCGGGAAGCCGCCTGCGACCGCGCCTGCTAGAAGCCGGTTTTCTTTCGGGTCACGCTTCCGTCGTCGGACGTGATCAACTCCGAAAACCGGTTCCCACTTTTCGGGATCATGCTCTATATAGTCCCCGCGGCGTTGCCCCCGTGGCGGAACTGGTAGACGCGCCTGACTCAAAATCAGGTTGCCGCAAGGCAGTGCCCGTTCGACTCGGGCCGGGGGCACCAACTCGCTGATTCTGAATCAGCTTTCGGGGACGTCGAGGTAGCCGTTCGCCGCCAGATAGGCGAGCACTTGCGTGGCAAGCGCATCGGCGTCCAGGTTCGTCGTATCGAGCACGATCTCCGGATTTTCGGGTTTCTCGTACGGCGAGTCGATGCCCGTGAAATTGGGAAGCTCGCCCCTGCGGTTTTTCGCGTAGAGCCCCTTGGGGTCGCGCGCGGCACAGACTTCCAGCGGGGTGTCGACCAGAATCTCGATGAACTGCCCGTCCTCCACCAGACCGCGGATCGCCGCGCGTTCGTCGCGGAAGGGCGAGATGAACGAACACAGGACGATCAGGCCGGCGTCGACAAACAGCTTCGCCACCTCGCCCACGCGGCGGATGTTCTCGACCCGGTCCGCCGTCGTAAAGCCAAGGTCCTTGTTGAGGCCGAGCCGCACGTTGTCGCCATCCAGCAGGTACGTGTGCCGGCCGATTTCCGTCAGTTTGGCCTCGAGCCGGTTCGCGATCGTGGATTTGCCCGCGCCGGAGAGCCCGGTAAACCAGAGAATGCACGGGCGCTGCTTCTTCAGGTGCGCGCGCGTGCGCTGACTGACTTCGAGCTTGTGCTGATGGACGTTCTCGCCGCGACGGAGCGAGAAGTCCACCATGCCCGCCGCGAGCGTCTCGTTCGAGTGGCGGTCGATCAGGATAAACCCGCCCGTGCTGCGGTAGGTCGGAAAATGATCCACCGGAATGGGTGAAGCGCTCGCGAAGTTGCACACGCCGATCTCGTTCAGCCCGAGTGTGCGGGCCGGCCGATGCTCGAACGTATCGACGTCCAGGCGATACTTGATTGCAGTGATGCTCGCCGGGATCGCGCGCGTCCCGATCTTCAGCAGGTAGGATCGCCCCGGCAGAAGGGGCTGGTTGCTCATCCAGATGACATGCGCCGCGAACTGTTCCGTCACATGAGGCTGCTGCTCCACAGCGGCGAGCACTTCTCCACGCCCGACATCGATTTCCTGCGCGAGGCCGATCGCGACCGCCTCGCGCGCGACCGCGCTCGGGCGCTCCTCGCCGGTCACGACGAGCCGCTCGACGATGGCGGTGCGGCCGGAGGAGGCGGCGACCACGCTGTCGCCCACGGCGATGCGGCCGCTCGTGATCGTGCCGGCATAAAGGCGTGCGTCGCCGTTGGGCCGCAGGATCGTCTGGACGCAGAAGCGAAACGGCGTGCCGATGAGATCGGATTCCATCTCGACCGTCTCGAGATGCTCGAGCAGCGTCGAGCCTTGGTACCAAGGCGTGCGATCGCTCCGCCGCGCGACATTGTCTCCGTCCCGCGCGCACACCGGGATGGACTGGATCGACGTGAATCGAAGCTTTTCGGCGGACGCAAGGAAGCTGTCGGTGATCTCGCGATATACGTCCTGATTCCAATCGACGAGATCGAACTTGTTGATCGCGAGGACGACATGCTGGATGCCCATGAGCGCGGCGATCGCCGCGTGGCGGCGCGTCTGCGCGAGCAGTCCCTTGCGCGCATCGACGAGCAGAATGGCGAGCTCGGCATTGGATGCGCCGGTCGCCATGTTGCACGTGTACTGTTCGTGGCCGGGCGTATCCGCAACCACGAAGGAGCGCCGTGAGCTCGCGAAATACCGGTAGGAGACGTCGATCGTGATGCCCTGGCGCCGTTCATCCTCCAGACCGTCGACGAGGAACGCGTAGTCCAGTCCGCCGCCATTGGTCCCGAAGCGGGCGGAATCCCGCGCCAGCTCAGCCAGCTGATCCTCCGGGACGGAGCCGGTGTCGTGCAGGAGCCGGCCGATCAGCGTCGATTTTCCGTCATCCACGGAGCCGCAGGTGAGCACCCGCAGCTGGTCGCGCTCGACCGGCGGAACGAGCGGGTCACGCATCAGAAGTACCCCTCGCGCTTCTTCTTCTCCATGGACGCGCCTTCGTCGCGGTCGATGATCCGACCCTGCCGTTCGGAAAAGCGGCTTGCCCGCAACTCCGCGACGATGTCCTCCAGCGTCGTGGCATCTGATTCAATGGCGCCCGTGAGGGGGTAGCAGCCGAGCGTGCGAAATCGCACGCGCAACATCTGGGGGGGCTCCTTCGGCGACAGCGGCAGACGGTCGTCATCGACCAGGATCAACATGCCGTCTCGCCGTACGACCGGTCGCGTCTTCGCAAAGTAGAGCGGCACGATCGGAATGCGCTCGGCCCGGATGTATTCCCAGACGTCGAGCTCGGTCCAGTTGGAGAGCGGGAATACCCGCATGGTTTCGCCCGGACCGAGGCGCGCGTTGAACACGTTCCAAAGCTCGGGACGCTGCCGACGCGGATCCCAGGCATGACCGGGCGCGCGGAGCGAGAAGATCCGTTCCTTCGCGCGGCTTCTTTCCTCGTCGCGGCGGGCTCCGGCGATCGCCGCGTCGAAGCCATGCCTGTCCAGAGCCTGCCGGAGCGCTTCGGTCTTCATGACCTGCGTATGGAGCCCGGCGCCGGAGTCGAACGGGTTGATTCCCTTGCGAAGGCCGTCCTCGTTGATGTGGACGATGAGCGGAAGGCCAAGCCGCTCGGCCGTCGCGTCCCGGAACGCGATCATCTCCCGGAACTTCCATGTGGTGTCGACATGAAGCAACGGAAACGGAATACGGGCCGGACGAAATGCCTTGGCGGCAAGGTGCAGCAGGACGCTCGAATCCTTGCCGATGGAGTAGAGCAGGACGGGATTCCGGAACTCCGCCGCGGTCTCCCGCAGGATGAAGATTGCTTCCGCCTCCAGACGGGCAAGGTGCTTCGGGAGCGTTTGTGCTGCTTCCTGCGACTCGTACAACATACTCGTTTTTGCCTTCGCGCAGCCCCGTGCGAGCTATAGCCTACGTTTCGGTGGAGCCAAAGCGGGGACGGCCCAACGTTGGGTTGCTGCGGGAGGTCGATCCGTCACTGGCGAGGTCGTGCTGTGTGCGCTGGAGGCAACCCGCCCTTCCGCTGGAGGGAAGCAAACCACGTTCGTGGCGGTAATGGCGAGTTCGGAACCAGTGACGCGCGGCCGCACGACGCAAAGGGGTAAGGCATGAGCGTGCCCATCGGGTCAGTTCTGCGAAGTGGCTGGAAGGATACGCACCGTGCAATCAGGCGGTTCGGTAAGCTAAAAGTCAGGTCGGTTGAGCGCTATGCGGTCGGATGGCGTAATCCGGATGCCTACGCCTTTTACTCGCGCATGATGTCCCATCCCTATGATCCGGAGTACCTGATCCAGGCGCTTTCGCGGCACCGAGCCCTCTATGTGGCTATCTCGAAGGTCGCTAACACCCGAATTAAGCAGACATTGAGCCGGATTGAAAACAACGGGGCCGGTTCCGTGCGCGTACACGGGCGAAGGTCATCCGGACTGAAGGGACCGAGGCAGCTTGGGGTTATCCCATTCTATTGGCTGGCGACTGATCCCCGAACTCTGCGCTTTACCTTCGTGCGCAATCCGTATGACCGGCTCGTATCTTGCTGGGCCGACAAGTTTCAAGGCCGTCCTCTTGTCGGTGGAAGGAGGATGATCGATGAATATCTTCATCACAAACGTTGGATTGATCTGCCCTTGCCCGAGGGCGCTCATCAGACGATGTCGTTTGCAGATTTCGTGATCTATGCGACCGAGCAAGTCGGTACAATGACTGGCGGCGTGAACAAACATGGGGAACTGCAAAGCCGGATTGTCGCGATACCAGGAATCAAACTGGACTTCGTGGGCAAGCTGGAGTCGTTCCCGAATGACATGGCGATCGTCTTGGACCATCTCAAGGCGGATGAAATTATCCGCAGGGGGTCTACCGCGCGTACGAGCGCGATTTCGACCAGTTTGGCTACAGCCGTGCAGTGCTGGGCTGAGCGCAGCGCCGCGTCTCTCAGCTTGAGGTGAGCACGCCTTCCATTGCGTCCAACATGGCAGAGCGGGAGTACGTGTTTGCAATATGTACTGCCGCCGCCTTGGCGAGGTGTTCCGCCAAGGAAGGTTCCCGCAGGAGCCGATCGATCGCCGCAGCGAGGGCTTCCACGTCTGTCGGCGCGACGATCAGCGCCGAGCGTTCGTGAATTGCCACCTCCGGTATCGCGCCGACCGGCGTTGTGACGGCGGGTAGTCCGCACGCCATCGCCTGCATCAGCGCCTGCGGTACGCCTTCATTGCCGGTGGAAGGGAGCGCGAAGACGTCGAACGCCTGCATCCAGGGCGCGACATCGTCCTGCTGACCCGCGAAGATCACACGATCGCCGAGATCCTGCGCCTGGTCGCGCAGTGCCGCGTCCTGCGGGCCGTCGCCGACGATGACGAGACGGGCGGACGCAAGGCGTTCGTCGCGCATGGCGGAGATCAGAAAGCGGTGGCCCTTCCAGCTGCGGAGCGTCGCGACGATACCGACGATCGGTGCATCGTCCGGAAGCCCGAGCTTTGCCCGCGCGGCCTTGCGATCGCTCGGCTGGAAGCGGGCTAGATCCACGCCGGTCGGGACGGATACGACCTTCCCGGGATCGAGAGCGAGCGTGTCGATCAGATGCGCGCGGATCGCCTCGCCGGTGGTCACGACGCGGGCGGGCACGCGCCCGTAGAGCCAGCGGTTCAGCATGCCGGGTGCCACCGGTGTCGAGAGATGGCGCGTGCGCACGATCGGCGTGCGGATGCCCGGCACCTGCACTGCCAATGCCGCAAGCCAGCTATCGGCGGAACTGTGCGTCACGATCACATGCGGCCGGCGTTTGCGGATCAGCCGGGCGAGATGAAGGAGCGACGGCAGCGACCGACGGTCGAGCGGAACCGAAAACGCCGGGATGTTCCGCTTTTTTGCTGCGGAGAAAATCGGCGCGTCGGCGGACGCCGCGACGAACACGTCATGCCCGCGCGCGCGCAGCCCTGCGCTTTCGTCGAGGATGCGGATTTCCTGTCCGCCCCAGCCTTTCGACGCCTCGGTGTGGAGGATGCGCAACGGTCGGCGCGTGTCGACGTTCAAGCGGCCGTCTCCGCCAGTGCGGAATAAAGAGTGAGCATGCGCTCGACCATTTGCTCGATATCGTAGCCGCTGGCAATGGAACGGGCGCGACCGAGGGTGTCGGGCCGGGCGGCGAGATCGAGGGCGATGCGGATCGCCTCGGCCATGCCGGCGATGTCGGCTGGGTCGCGCACGAGGCGCGGATCGAGTTCCGCGACCGTATCGCGGGCGCCGCAGCCGGTGCTGGTGACGACGGGAAGTCCGCAGGCCAGCGCTTCGAGCGCGGTCGAGGGGAAGGGGTCATAGACCGAAGGCAGGATCAGCACGTCGGCGGCCGCGTAATATGGCAGGGGGTCGTCGACCGGGCCGATCAGCCGCAGGCGTGAAGCGGGAATGCCGAGGCGTTCGGTCATCGCCGCATAGGCGGCGGGGCGGCTGTCGCTGCCGACGACCCAGAGTTCGGCGTCCAATTTGCTCGCCGCGAGCGCCGCGATGGCGGCACCCAAGCCTTTGCGCTTGTAGCCGGAGCCGACGAACAGGATCGCGGGTCTTGCCTTGTCGGTGCCGAGCCGCGCGCGGACGGCTTCGCGGAAGCGTCCGCGGACGTCGGGATGAAAGCGTGCGAGATCGATGCCGTTTGGGATGAGATGGATGCGGGCGGCGGGGAATCCGAAGTGGCTCGTCACTTCGTCGGCGACCATCTTCGAATTGACGATCACTGCCTTGAGGCGAGGGCTCGCGAACATCTCGCGTTCGAGCGCGAGCACGGTGCGGTGGAATGGATGCAGCATGAGCGCGGTGCGCGCGACGACGGACGCACCTTGCAGGCGGCGCTCGAGATAAGCCGCGTGCACGCCGTCGCCGGCGCGGAAGATATCGCAGCAGGGAATGCGCTCGTGCGACTGCACGAGCGCGTCCCGTTCTTCCGCGAGGCGGCGGCAGGCGGCGTTTGCGAAGCGCCGCTCGCGCAGGAAGCGGGGAAAGCGGGGCGGATCGCAGCGGATGAATTCGATGTCCTTGCGTTCGCGCCAGGCGCGGCCGAGCAACGCGAGCGGGACGCCGCGCCGGTGCATCGCCGAGATCGTACGGTCGAGGATGAGCTCGGCGCCGCCGAAACGGGTGAAATGCTGGCGCACGAAGACGATGCGCCGGGGAAACGGACTCGGCTTTACGGGATCGGGGCGGTGCGGCATGGTCGCGGCGTTCATGCGGAAGCTTTGTCCGGAGCAGTCGTGCCGCGTTTGTCGCTGATTGTCATCACCCGCAACGAGGAGGCATCGATCGCGCGCTGCCTGCGTTCGGCCTCCTTCGCGGACGAGATGGTGGTAGTCGACAACGGCAGCACCGACAAGACGGTCGAGATCGCCCGCTCGCTCGGCGCGCGGGTCGTGAGCGTGCCGGACTGGCCGGGGTTCGGACCGCAGAAGAACCGCGCGCTCGACGCCGCGACCGGGGACTGGGTGCTGTCGCTCGATGCCGACGAATGGATCGAACCGGCGCTGGCCGATCTGATCAAGCAGACAATTGCCGATCCCGATGCCGCCGACGGCTACGAAGTGCCGCGGCGCTCGCGCTTTTGCGGGAAGATCGTGCGGCACAGCGGCTGGTGGCCGGATTACGTCACGCGGCTGTGGCGGCGCGGGCGGGGCCGTTTTGCCGACGTGCCGGTGCATGAGCGGGTGATTGTCGATGGCCGTATCGGGCGACTCGCGTTCCCCATCGAGCACGAGGCGATCGCTGATCTTGCGGACGCGCGGCAGAAGGCGAAACGCTATGCGGCGGCGGCCGCCGCTGATCTCGCCGCCAAGGGTGCAAGGGGCGGGCAAATCAAGGCGCTTCTGCGTGCGGCGGCTGCCTTCCTCCGCACGTACGTCTGGCGCGCGGGCTTCCTTGACGGCGCAATCGGGTATCAGGTCGCGCGCTACAACAGCGATTACACCTATCGGAAATGGTCGCTGCTGGCCGAAGCCAACAAGCGGACGGCGCGTGCAACGAGCCGTTAGAAGACATAGTAGGCGGCGACAAATCCGCCGACGAACAGGACCAATGCGCCGAGCGTGACCCATTCCAGACGGCGCTCGATGAATTCGCGCGCGGGCTCGCCAAAGAAATGCAGGAGCGTTGCCACGATGAAAAAGCGCGCGCCGCGGGTGACGACCGAAAGCACCGTGAACCAGAACAGGTCATAGGCCGCGAAGCCCGACGTGATCGTGACGATCTTGTAGGGGATCGGCGTCAGGCCTTTGATGAGAATGATCCAGTGCCCCCATTCGGCGTAGGCCGCGCGAAACTCTTCCGCCTGTTCGCCGTAGCCGTAAAGCTGGATGAGGAACTGGCCGATCGTGTCGTACAGGAGATAGCCGATCGCATAGCCGAGCAGACCGCCGAGCACGGACGCGATCGTGCAGATCGTGGCGTACCAGAACGCGTGTTTCGGCCGCGCCAGGCACATCGGAATGAGCATGACGTCGGGCGGGATGGGAAAGAAGGAACTCTCGGCGAAGGAAATCGCAACGAGCGCTTTCGGCGCGGACGGCCGCTCGGCGAGCGACAGTACCCATCGGTAGAGGCGGCGGAGCATTGCGGCTCTTTATCGGCTTATTGGTGGGCCGGGTTGCGGCGGGGGCAGGGTGGATCAGCGGGCGCGCCGGCGGCGGGCACGGTCGAGCCGGACGGGCTGCGGCGCGGGCTTGGCGGGGAGCACCGGCACCTTCGATATTTTTTCGGCAATCCCATAGAGACGCTCGCGCCGATCCATTTCCGCCCAAATCTCCTCGGGTTCCACGCCGGCTTCGAACCACAACACGACAAGGTGATACAGGAGATCGGCGCTTTCGCGGATCACTTCATCGCGGTTGCGGACGGCGGTCTCCAAGGCGACCTCGGCCGCCTCTTCGGCGACCTTTTTGGCAATCTTGAGGGGGCCGGCGCGCAACAACCGGGCGGTGCGTGAAACGTCCGGGTCCTTGGCCTCGGCGGCACGCACACCTTCATAGAGCCGGCGGATCGAATCGCTCATGGGGCAACATATCCCTGCGCGGGGTGTTAGCGCGAATCCCCCAACGCCGATGAATGTCTGCCGCCCGTGCCCCGGCGGAACGCGCGCCTCGATCGGGACGGTTCACGAATTGGGCTGCGGTGCCTGCCGGCTAAGCAAATCCGGCGCATTCCATCCAATTCGTCTTGCCCTCAAATGCGGCATGGTCTTTGCTAACCATAGTCCGAATTGCCGAAGGGGTTCGTGCGGCCGCCCCTCATTCCGCGGAGATCAGGGAGATTGATGATGGCGTTTTCGAAGTTTGCCAGTGGAGCGGTCGCAGGGCTGGCACTGGCGTTTGCGGTCACGTCCGCGAACGCGCAGCAGTCGATCAAGTTCACTTTGGACTGGAAGTTCGAGGGGCCGGCCGCTCCGTTCGTGGTGGCGATCGACAAGGGCTATTTCAAAGCCGAAGGGCTCGACGTCACGATCGACACGGCGGGCGGGTCGCTGGAGCCCCTGAACCGCATCGCATCGGGCACCTACGACATCGGTTTCGGCGACATCAACTCGCTGATCAAGTTCCGCGACGCCAATCCGAACGTGCCGATCAAGGCGGTTTACATGGTCTATAACAAGCCGCCGTTTTCCATCGTCGGCCGCAAGAGCCGCGGCGTCGTGCAGCCGAAGGATCTCGAAGGCAAGAAGCTCGGCGCACCGGCACCGGACGGCGCCTATGCGCAGTGGCCGATCTTCGTGAAGGCGAACGGCATCGACGCCTCCAAGGTCACAATCGAGAACGTGGGCTTCCCGGTGCGCGAGCCGATGCTCGCGGCGGGTCAGGTCGACGCCATCACCGGCTTCTCGTTCTCGTCCTACATCAACCTCAAGGATCGCGGCGTGCCGGCGGACGACATCACCGTGCTCCTGATGGCCGACTACGGCGTCAATCTTTACGGCAACGCGATCATCGTGAATCCGAAATTCGCGGCCGAGAAGCCGGACGCGGTGAAGGCGTTTCTGCGGGCGTTCACCAAAGGCATGCAGGAGACGGTGAAGAATCCCGCCGGCTCGGTGGACTCCGTCATCAAGCGCAACGACGTCGCCAAGAAAGACGTCGAGCTCGAGCGCCTGAACATGGCGATCAAGGACAACATGCTGACCGACGAGGTGAAGAAGAACGGCTACGGCGCCGTTGACCTCGCGCGGCTCGACGGCGCGATCGACCAGATCGCGCTCACCTTCGCCTTCAAGGAGAAGCCGAAGGCCGCCGACATCTTCGACGCCTCGTTCCTGCCGGACGCGGCCGCCCGCAAGGCGAATTGAGCAAAGCGGCGGCGCGGGGGGAGCCGCTCGTGTCGGCATTCGTCTCGCTGCACGACGTCAGTCACGCCTATGGCGTAGCGGGCGGTCCTCCCGCCGTCGAGAACCTGACGCTCGCGATCGACCGCGGCGAATTCGCCGCGGTGGTGGGCCCCTCGGGTTGCGGCAAGTCCACGCTGATGAAGCTCGCGACGGGGCTGCAGTTTCCCTACCACGGCACGGTGATGGTGGCGGGCGAGCACGTCATCAGGCCCGTGAAGATCGCGGGCATGGCGTTCCAGGCGCCGACGCTCCTGCCGTGGCGGACGACCTTGGAAAATCTCCTGCTGCCGCTTGAGATCGTCGAGCCGTACCGGAGCCAGATGCGGCGGAAGAAGGCGGACTATGTCGCCCGCGCGGAGAAGCTGCTCGCCTCCGTCGGGCTCGGCGGGCAGGGCGACAAGTTTCCGTGGCAGCTTTCCGGCGGCATGCAGATGCGCGCCTCGCTCTGCCGGGCGCTCATCCACGAGCCGCAGCTTTTGATGCTCGACGAGCCGTTCGGCGCGCTCGATGCCTTCACGCGCGAGGAATTATGGTGCGTGATCCGCGACCTGCACGCGGCGAGCAATATCACGGTCATTCTCGTCACCCACGACCTGCGGGAAGCCGTGTTCCTCGCCGACCGCGTGTTCGTGATGTCGGCGCGGCCGGGGCGCGTGATCGAGGAACGCAAGGTCGAATTGCCGCGGCCGCGCGATCTCGAGGTGACTTTCACCACCGAGTTTCAGGGCATCGTGCATGAATTGCGCGCGCACATCGTGAGGGCGCGGCAATGAGCGATGCGCTCGCGGTGCGGCTTGCGCCCTGGCTCTACACGCTCGCGCTGTTCGTCATCTGGGAAGCCGTGGTGCGGGTCTTCCAGATTCCGGAATTTTTTCTGCCGCCGCCCACATCGGTCGCCCAGGCGATCTACGACTACTGGCCGGCGATCTACCGGAATTCACTCGTCACGCTGTGGAGCACGGCGGTGGGTTTTCTGCTCGCGGTCGTGTTCGGGCTTGCGCTTGGGCTGCTGGTCGGCTGGTCGCGTTCGATCTATGCCGGGCTCTATCCGTTGATGATCGGCTTCAACGCGATCCCGAAGGTCGCGGTGGTCCCGATCCTCGTGCTCTGGTTCGGCATCGGGTTCATGCCGGCCATGCTCACGGCCTTCCTGATCTCCTTCTTCCCGATCGTGGTGAACGTGGCGACGGGACTTGCCACGATCGAGCCGGAGCTGGAGGACGTGCTGAAGGCGCTCGGCGCCTCCAAGCTCGACATCATGCGGAAGGTGGGCATTCCGCGTTCGCTGCCCTATTTCTTCGGCTCGCTCAAAGTAGCGATCACGCTTGCCTTCGTCGGCACGGTCGTCTCCGAAAGCGTCGCCTCCAACAACGGCATCGGCAATCTGATGCTGCAGGCGCAGGCGCAATTCGTGGTGCCCCTGATCTTCGCCGGTCTCATTGCCCTCGCGGTCGAGGGCATCGTGATGTACTGGCTGATGGCCGTCCTGGAGCGGCGGATGACCGGCTGGGCGCATCGTTCGGGCTTCGCGCAGGGCTGAGCCTTATTCCCGCCCTTTCCGGCGTTGAAACCATATCCTACCTAATTCGTTGGCAACGATTGCTCCCGGCTGCCGTCCGGATACAGTGCGCGCCGCCCAGATCAGGCTCCGATGTCCTTCCTCCCCCTTTATTTCCGCGTCTTCGCGATGCTTGGTCCCGAGAAGAATCTCGGGATTTTCCTCGCCATCGCCAATGTCGCGCTGGCGATCGCGCAGTTCGCGGAGCCCGTGCTGTTCGGCTGGGTGATCGACGTCCTTGTCGGCGCGCAGGCCGCGAACCGGCCGCCTTCCTTCTCCGATCTGGTCTCGCTGCTTACATTGTGGGGCGTCTTCGGCCTGTTCAGCATCGCGGCGGGCGTCACGCTCGCGCTGCACGCGGACCGGCTCGCGCACCGGCGGCGGCTCGGCATCATCACCACCTACTTCGAGCATGTGCTGCAGCTTCCGCTCGCCTATCACACGGGCAGCCATTCCGGCCGGCTGATGAAGGTGATGTTGCAGGGCGCGGACGCGCTCTGGGGCCTGTGGCTCTCGTTCTTCCGCGATCATTTCGCGGCGTTCGTATCGATCTTCCTGCTGCTGCCGGTCGCGGTCTGGCTCAACTGGCGGCTCGGACTGCTGCTCGTCGCGCTGATGGTGCTGTTCGCGGCGATCACCTCCTATGCACTGCGGCAGACGGAAACGCAGCAGCTCGGCGTCGAGCGTTACCACGCCGATCTCGCCGAGCGCGCATCGGATGCG
>Ga0180222_1000398_pt1 | contig 64912 bp, 59 predicted proteins | sample eDN5th37CKraftOP_FD_151336 | JGI IMG/M metagenome (GOLD analysis project Ga0180222, IMG submission 151336) | Enriched Organic Plus compost microbial communities from Emeryville, California, USA - eDNA 5th pass 37_C Kraft OP (version 2) (version 2) ... | reverse complement strand
CTGGCGCGGCTCGAAGGCCGGCAGGTGTTCGGCAAAGTGATCGTCACGTTCTGATGGCGCGCCCCGGCAAAGCGTGGCTGAACGCGCTGCTCGGCCGGCTCACCGTGGCGATGCTGCGGACGCTGCGGCTCGTCGACCGCCGCCACGTCGCGCCGGGCGCCGCCTGGCTGTCGCGCCGCATCGGGCCGCTCCTGAAGGAGCACCGGCTCGGCCGCGCCCAGCTCGCCGCCGCCTTCCCCGAGAAGTCCGCCGACGAGATCGAGCGCATCCTCGCCGGCGTCTGGGACAATCTCGGCCGCGTCGCCGCCGAGTTCGCGCATATGGACCGCTTCCGGGTCGAGGACCCGCAGCAGCCGGGGCCGGCCGACATCGTCTACGATGAGGCGACGCTGGAGCGGTTCTACCGCCTGCGCGAAGACGGCAAGCCGGCGCTGATCTTCACCGCGCATCTCGCCAACTGGGAATTGCCGGCCGTGGTCGCCGCCGCGCACGGGCTCGACGCGATTTCGGTCTATCGCCGGCCCAACATCCCCGCGGTCGCCGACGCGGTGCTCGCGATCCGCGCCGGCAGCATGGGCACGCTGATGGCCACCTCGCTCGATGCGCCGGTCAAGCTCGCCGACGCGCTGACGCGCGGCCGCCATGTCGGCATGCTGGTCGATCAATATGCGGTGCGCGGCGTGCCGGTGACGTTCTTCGGCCGCCCCACCCGCGCCAATCCGCTGCTGGCGCGGCTCGCGCGCCACATCGACTGTCCGATCCACGGCGTGCGCATGATCCGCCTGCCCGACGGCCACCGCTTCCGCGCCGAGCTCACGGAGGCGATCGCGCCGGCGCGCGATGCCGGCGGCGATATCGACGTGACGGGCACCATGCAGGCGATCACCGCCGTGGTGGAAGGCTGGGTGCGCGAATATCCCGAGCAGTGGCTGTGGCTGCACCGCCGCTGGCGGCCGGAGGACGAGCGCGCGGCGTGAGCGGCCGCACGCTCCGGCAGCTCACCGCCCGCTCTTGATCCGCGTCCACAACCGGTTGAGCACGCGCTGGGTGCGCAGGTCGTGCGCCCGCACCGTGTAGAGCTTGGCCAGCATCGCCGCGTCGGGATAGACGCCGGGATCGCCGAGCACCGCCTTGTCGATCAGCTTCTGGCTGTCGAGATTGCCGTTGGCGTAGGAGATGAAGTTCGAGTTGCGCGCCGCCACTTCGGGCCGCAGCAGGTAGTCGATGAAGGCGTAGGCTTCCTCGACGTTCTTCGCGTCTTTCGGGATCGCGAGATTGTCGAACCACATCTGCGTCCCCTCCTTGGGGATCGCATAGCCGATGACGACGCCGTTCTTCGCTTCGGCAGCGCGCTTCTGCGCCTGCTTGATGTCGCCGGACCAGCCGACCACGAGGCAGATCTCGCCCGACGCCAGCGCATTGAGATATTCGGACGAATGAAACTTGCGCACCGACGGCCGCACCGCGGCGATCAGCTCCGCGGCCTTTTCCAGCACCGCGGGATCGGTGCTGTTGACGTCGAGATTGAGATAATGCAGCGCCGCCGGGATGATGTCGTCCGGCGAATCCAGCATGTGCACGCCGCAGTCCTTGAACTTCGCCAGCATCTCCGGCTTGAACACCACGTCCCAGCTGTCGATGCGGCCGTCGCCGCCGAGGATGTCCTTCGCCTTGCCGACATTGTAACCGATGCCGGTCGTGCCCCACATGTAATTGACCGCGAAGCGGTTGCCGGGATCGTAGGTGGCGAGCCGCTGCGCGATCTCGGGCCAGACATGGACGAGGTTCGGCAGCTTGGCCTTGTCGAGCGGCAGGAACACGCTGGCCTTGATCTGCCGCTCCAGGAAATAGCCGGTCGGCACCACCACGTCGTAGCCGGATTTGCCGGCGAGCAGCTTGGTCTCCAGCACCTCGTTGGCATCGAAGGTGTCGTACTGCACCCTGATGCCGGTCTCGCGCGTGAAATCGGCGAGCACCGCGGGATCGATGTAGTCCGACCAGTTGTAGACATTGACCACGCGCTGCTGCGCGGGAGCCGCCATCGGCGCGAGGCAGACCGCGGCCAGGACAACAGAGCTGATGAGCGTGGGGCGGCGCATCGGCGTCTCCTGTGAAGGCTTGTCAGGCGGCGCGGCGCAGCGCGCCGGCAAGCCGCTCCAGCGCGGCGTCGAGCGTGGCATCGCGCTTGGCGAAGCAGAAACGCACCACCGAGCGGATCGGGTCGTCGGCATAGAACGCCGATACCGGGATCGCCGCGACCTTGTGCTCGGTGACGAGCCGCTTGCAGAAGCTCTCGTCGTCCTCGTTGAGGCCGAGCGGCGCGAGATCGACATTGAGGAAATAGGTGCCTTGCGCCTCCAGCACCGGGAAGCCCAGCGCGCGCAGGCCCGCGGTGAAGCGGTCGCGGCTGCGCTGCAGATCGGCGCGCAGGCCGTCGTAATAGCTGTCCGGCTTGGCGAGCCCGTAGGCGACCGCGGCCTGCAGGTTCGGCGGCGTGGCGAAGGTGATGAACTGGTGCGCCTTGGCGAGCACGCGCAGGATCGCGGGTGCCGCGCAGACGAAGCCGACCTTCCAGCCGGTCAGCGAGAAGATCTTGCCGGCCGAGCCGATCTTGACGGAGCGCTCGCGCATCTGCGGCAGCCCGATCAGCGGCACGTGGCGGCGGCCGTCGAACACCACGTGCTCCCAGACCTCGTCGCACACCGCGATCGCGCCGGAGCGCTCGCAGAACCGCGCCAGGAGCTCCAGGTCCTCGCGCGGATAGACCGTGCCGGTCGGGTTGAGCGGATTGTTGAACAGCACCACCTTGGTCTTGGGCGTGAAGGCGCGCGCCAGCATCTCCTCGGTGAAACGCCAGTGCGGCGGCTCGAGCCGCACGAAGCGCGGCACGCCGCCGGCGCGCTTCACCAGCGGCACATAGGCGTCATAGAGCGGCTGGAACAGCACCACCTCGTCGCCGGGCGCGATCAAGGCGAGGAGCGCGCCGGCCAGCGCCTCGGTGGCGCCGGAGGTGACCATGACCTCGCTGTCGGGATCGAGGTCGAGCCCCTGCCAGTGCCGGTAATGCGCGGCGATCGCCTGGCGCAGCTCCGGCAGGCCGAGCATCGGCGGATACTGGTTCCAGCCGGACACCACCGCCTCCGCCGCCTTGCGCCGCACGTCCTCCGGGCCCGGATCGTCGGGAAAGCCCTGGCCGAGATTGACCGCGTCATGCTGGCGCGCCAGCGCCGACATCACCTCGAACACCGAGACCGGAAGCTCCGCGAAGATCGGGTTCATGTCGAGGCCGGTACTCCCGGCGTCCGGGTCGGCAGGCCCGCGGCCTTCCAGCCGATCAGGCCGCCGGCGAGATGATGGTCGTACGGAAAGCCCTGCTCCTGCGCGGCGCGCGAGGCGGTGACCGAGCGCTTGCCGGAGCGGCAGGCGAACACTACCTGGCGGCCCTGCGGGTCCGGGATCGCCCGCGGATCGAAGCTTGATAGCGGCACCACGACGCCGTCCGGGTATCCCTCGACGGCGGTTTCGTTCGGCTCGCGCACATCGACCAGCAGGATGCGGCCTTCGGCGAGCCCGCGCGCCACCTGTTCCGGGGTGAGATCGTGTACCTGCGGGGCAGTATCGGCCATGCGCTCTCCCATCGTCTGTTGCCGGCGCGATGTTCTAGCTGGAAAAGCCGGGCGCCGCACCTCCCGGCCGGCCCGGATCGCGCCCTGTCAAACCACAATCCGTCAAATCGCGACCTGGGTGCCGACCTCGACCACCCGGCCGGTCGGGATCTGGAAGAACTCCGACGGATCGCTGGCCGAGCGCGCCAGCGCGATGAACAGCCGGTCCTGCCACATCGGCATGCTCGACTTCGCGGCCGGCTTGAGCGCGCGGCGCGACAGGAAGAACGACGTCGACATGATGTCGAACTGCCAGCCCTGCTTGCGCGCGACCGCCAGCGCCTTGGGCACGTTGGGCGATTCCATATAGCCGAAGGTCAGCACCACCCGCATGAAGTGCTCGGACGCGGGCGTGATCCGCACCCGCTCGTCCTCGGCGACGCGCGGCGTGTCGGCGATGCGGATGGTGAGGATGACATTGTTCTCGTGCAGCACCTTGTTGTGCTTGAGATTGTGCAGCAGCGCGGTCGGCGCGAAGTCCGGCGTCGCGGTGAAGAACACCGCGGTGCCCGGCACGAAGTGCGGCGGCTTCTTCTCCAGGCTGCGCAGCAGCGTGTCGAGCGGCACCTCGGTGCGGCGGGTCTTGAGCGTCAGCAGATTGGTGCCGCGCCGCCAGGTCAGGATCAGCAGCACCGTCATCGCGCCGAACAGGATCGGCAGCCAGGCGCCTTCCATCAGCTTGAGCAGGTTGGCGGAGAAGAACGTCATGTCGACGATGATCAGCGGCACGATCATCGCCAGCGCCTGCCACAGCTTGAGCTGCCACAGCTTCCACACCACGATGAAGCCGAGAATGCCGTCGACCACCATGGTGGTCGCCACCGCGATGCCATAGGCATGGGCGAGCGCGCTCGAGGTGTGGAACATGCCGACCAGCAGTACGACGCCGACGAACAGCGCGATGGTGACGCGCGGGATATAGATCTGCCCGACATGCGAATGCGAGGTGTGCAGGATCACGAGCCGCGGCAACAGGCCGAGCTGGATCGCCTGATGCACCAGCGAATAGGCGCCGGTGATGACCGCCTGGCTGGCGATCACCGTGGCGGCGGTCGCCAGCACCACCATGGGCAGCAGCAGCGCGTCCGGCAGCAGCCGGAAGAACGGGTTCTCGATCGCGGTCGGGTCGGACAGCACGCGCGCGCCCTGTCCGAAATAGTTGAAGAGCAGCGCCGGCAGCACCAGCGACAGCCAGGCGACCTGGATCGGCTTGCGGCCGAAATGGCCGAGATCGGCATAGAGCGCCTCGCCGCCGGTGACGCACAGGAACACCGCGCCGAGCGCGATCAGGCCGATATGGCCGTGGTCGATCACGAAGGCGATCGCATAGAGCGGGTTGATCGCGAGCAGCACGTGCGGATCGTCGCTGATGTGCAGCAGGCCGACGATGGCGATGGTGGCGAACCACACCACCATCACCGGGCCGAACATCGCAGCGACGCGGGCGGTGCCGCGGCGCTGGGCCCAGAACAGCAGCACCAGGATCAGGAGCGTGATCGGCACCACGTAATCGGAGAACGCCGGGTTGGCGAGCTTGAGGCCCTCGACCGCCGACAGCACCGAGATCGCCGGCGTGATGACGCTGTCGCCGAGGAACATCGCGGCGCCGACCACGCCGAGCAGGAACACCAGCGTGGTGCGCCGGCCGAGCGCGCGGGTGGCGAGCGCGGTGAGCGACAGCGTGCCGCCCTCGCCGTTGTTGTCGGCGCGCAGCAGGATCAGCACATATTTGATGGTGACGGTGATGATCAGCGACCACACGATCAGCGACAGCACGCCGAGCACGATCTCGCGGGTGACGGCGCCGCCGCCGGCCGCGGCGCTCGCGGCCTCGCGGAACGCGTAGAGCGGGCTGGTGCCGATGTCGCCGTAGACCACGCCGACGCTGCCGAGCGCCAGCGCCCAGAAGCCGGTCGGTGCGGGCTTGTCCATGGCCGCGTCGGCCGACGCGGGCTCGTTCAATCCGTTGTTCATGCACGTGCAGTTGACAGAAGCGCGATGCAGACCGATCTGGCGGCGGGACGAGGCTTATATCATGCCGTGGGCGGCGGGCCATGGCCGGCTGAAAACAAAAGACGAGGAAATTTAAGACCTTACGCAGATCATGGCCTGAAATCTGCCGGAATCGGCGGCTCTTCGCGCATCAGCGTGATGGTGACGCGCCGGTTCGAGGCGAGCCCCGGATTGTCCGGGAACAGCGGCTCGGTGTCGGCCTTGCCGGCGACCATGAAGATGTTGCCCGCGCGCAGCCCCTCCTCCTGCAGGATGCGCCGCACCGCGTTGGCGCGGCCGGCCGACAGTTCCCACGGCCCGAGCCCGGTCAAGGGCGGGGTGCGCACCGCCGCGGTATGGCCGGTGATCGACAGCCGGTACGGCATGGCCTTGAGCGCCGGCGCCATCTTGGCGATCAGCTTGCTGGTGCGCTCGTTGGGCTCCTGCGAGCCCTCCGCGAACATCGAGCGGCCGTCCTGGTCCACGATCTCGATGTTGAGGCCGTCCTTGGTCTCCTCGATCATGATGTGCTTGGAGGCCTCGGCGATCTCCGGCATCGCCTGCAGCGCCTGGCGCAGCGAGGCCGCGGCCAGCGAGAACTTGCGGTCTTCCTTGAAGCGCGCGCCATAGGCGCGGTTGTGGTCCTTCTCGTCCGGGCTCGGCGTCGCCGAGGCTTCCTCGGGCGTGATATTGGCGGCGTTCTTCAGGCGCGGCCGCGTCGGCAGGCCGGGAATCTCGATGATGCCGGAATAGCGCACCTTGTCCTGCACGCCGAACGCATCGCGCATCGAGCCGGCGACGACCTGCAGCTTGGCCTGGTCCTGGGTCGAGAACGCGACCAGCATGACGAAGAAGCTCATCAGCAGGCCCATGAGGTCGGCGAAGGTGACGAACCAGCCGTGCCCTCCCGCGTGTCCGCCGCGCTTCCTCGCCATCGCTTAAGCCTTTGCGCTGCGCATCACGCCGCGGCTCAAGCGGCCACCGCGGCGGCCTCGTCGGCGTCGGCGTCGCGATGCTTCTCCGGCAGATAGGCGAGCAGCATCTCGCGCACCAGCGTCGGGCTCTTGGCCTCGCGCATCATCAGCACGCCGTCGATGATCAGCGTGCGATTGATCTCCTCGTCGACCAGCTTGACATGCAGCTTGTCGGCGATCGGCAGGCAGAACAGGTTGGCGACCACGGCGCCGTACAGCGTCGCCAGCAGCGCAATCGCCATGAACGGGCCGAGCTTCGACGGGTCTGTCATGTTGGCGAACATCTGCACCATGCCGATCAGCGTGCCGATCATGCCGAAAGCCGGCGCACAGTCGCCGATCGCGCGATAGATCTTCTGGCCCTCGTCGAGGTGGGTCAGGAAGTTGTCGCGGTCGCGCTCGAGATTGTCGCGGATGAAGTCGCCGTCATAGCCGTCGGCGACGAAGCGCAGCCCCTTGGCCAGGAACGGGTCCTCGACCGTGACCTTCTCGAGTCCGATCGGCCCCTGCTTGCGCACGATCTCGGCGAGCCCCGCGATCTCGTCGACCAGCTCGCGCTGGGTGGTGCGCCGCATGGTGAAGGCGAACTTCATGCCGAGCGGCAGGCCGTGCAGCATCGACACCAGGGGAAAGCGGATCAGCGTCGCGGAGAACGAGCCGCCGAAGATGATGATGATGGCGTGCATGTCGTAGAACATGCGCAGGTCGCCGCCCATCAGGATCAGCGTGACGATCACGATCGCGCCTGCGACGAGGCCGAGGCCGGTTGTGATATCCATGACGAGCTGCTCCGGGACGACCGCCGGCGCCGGGCGGCGCCGACAGCGACCCTAGACGGCCCCGATTAATGCGGCGTAAAGGGTAAGGATCAGTGAATTTTCTCCGGATCGGCGCATGCCCTGCCGCGCCCCGCGCCGCGGCGTGACCGACCGGGAAAAACCTGCACAATGGGCCGCCCGGAGCGGGCGGCGGAAGCGGCTGTCGGACGGTCAAGGAGAGGGATATGCGGGAGATCGGGCATTTTGTCGGTGGCAAGATCGTGGAGGGGCGCTCGGGCCGGTTCGGCGACATCTTCGATCCCAATACCGGCGAGGTCCAGGCCCGCGTGGCGCTGGCCGGCCGCAGCGAGGTCGAGGCGGCGATCGCCAATGCCGAGGCGGCGCAGCCGGCCTGGGCCGCCGTCAATCCGCAGCGCCGCGCCCGCGTGATGTTCAAGTTTCTCGAACTGGTGCAGCAGGAATTCGACAGCCTGGCCCGCCTGCTGTCGTCCGAGCACGGCAAGACGCTGGCCGACGCCAAGGGCGACATCCAGCGCGGCCTCGAAGTGGTCGAATTCGCCTGCGGGGTGCCGCACCTGCTCAAGGGCGAGTTCAGCGAGAGCGCCGGCTCCGGCATCGACCTCTATTCGCTGCGCCAGCCGCTCGGCGTCGTCGCCGGCATCACGCCGTTCAACTTCCCGGCCATGATCCCGCTGTGGAAATGCGCGCCGGCGATCGCCTGCGGCAATGCCTTCATCCTCAAGCCGTCCGAGCGCGATCCCTCGGTGCCGCTGCGGCTCGCCGAGCTGTTCCTCGCCGCCGGCCTGCCGCCCGGCATCCTCAATGTCGTCAACGGCGACAAGGAAGCCGTCGACACCCTGCTCACCGATCCGCGGATCAGGGCGATCGGCTTCGTCGGCTCCTCCGACATCGCCCAGTACATCTATGCGACCGGCTGCGCGCACGGCAAACGCGTGCAATGCTTCGGCGGCGCCAAGAACCACATGATCGTGATGCCGGACGCCGACATGGACCAGGCGGTCGATGCGCTGATCGGCGCCGGCTACGGCTCGGCCGGCGAGCGCTGCATGGCGATTTCGGTCGCGGTGCCGGTCGGCGAGAAGACCGCCGACCTCCTGATCAAGAAGCTGATCCCGCGCGTCGAGAGCCTCAAGGTCGGTCTCTCGACCGACCCGCAAGCCGATTACGGCCCGATGGTGACGCGCGCGCTGCTCGACAAGGTCAGGCAGTATATCGATCTCGGGGTCAAGGAAGGCGCCGAGCTTCTGGTCGACGGCCGCGGCTTCAAGCTGCAGGGCTACGAGAACGGCCACTTCATCGGTGGCTGCCTGTTCGACCAGGTGACGCCGGACATGACGATCTACAAGGAGGAGATCTTCGGGCCGGTGCTGTCGGTGGTGCGCGCCAAGGATTACGAGGAGGCGCTGCGGCTGCCGTCCGAGCATCAGTACGGCAACGGTGTCGCGATCTTCACCCGTGACGGCGATACCGCGCGCGACTTCGCCACCCGCGTCAATGTCGGCATGGTCGGCGTCAATTTCGCGATTCCGGTGCCCCTCGCCTATCATACCTTCGGCGGCTGGAAGCGGTCGGGCTTCGGCGACCTCAACCAGCACGGACCGGATTCGATCCGCTTCTACACCAAGACCAAGACCGTGACGCAGCGCTGGCCGTCCGGCACCAAGGAAGGCGCCGAGTTCGTCATTCCGACGATGGCGTGATCGGGCGCCCCGCTAATTGAGCCGCGCCGGGCGGTCGTCGCTGTCGTCGCGGGGAACGTCCGGCGGCATCGTGCCCGGCGTCTCCGCGGCCGCGACCGGCGCGGGCGCCGCAGCCTGTTGCGCAGCCTCGCGCGCATGGCGCTGCCACGACAGATAGCCGAGCGGCAGCGCGCCGAGATACATCAGCGTGCCGATCGTCAGCACCTCATACGGATAGGCGAGCAGCAGCGCGAAGAACAGCACCGCGAGAACGAAGACCGGCAGCACCTTGTCGGGCGGCACCCGCTTGCCGCCCTGCTTGCCGGAGAACACCGGCAGCCGCGACACCATCAGGAAGGCGACGAACAGCACATAGACCAGCGTGAAGCCGGTCAGGATCGTGCCGCGCTCGAGGCCGAGGAAATTCACATAGATCGGCAGCAGCACGGTGATCGCGCCGGCCGGCGCCGGCACGCCGGTGAAGAACTTGCCGGCCCAGGCCGGCTTGTCCGGATCGTCGATCATGACGTTGAAGCGCGCCAAGCGCAGGCTGGCGCAGATCGCGAACACCAGCGCGGCGATCCAGCCGACCGACTTGAAATCGTGCAGGCCCCAGAAATACAGGATCAGCGCCGGCGCCACGCCGAAATTGACGAAGTCCGCGAGGCTGTCGAGCTCGGCACCGAATTTCGAGGTGCCCTTGAGCAGGCGCGCGATGCGGCCGTCGACGCCGTCGAGCAGCGCGGCGAACACGATCGCGGCGAGCGCGAGGTCGAGCTTGTCCTCGAAGGCGAGCCGGATCGCGGTCAGTCCCGCGCACAGCGCCAGCAGCGTGATGACGTTGGGCACCAGCATGCGCACCGGCACCGCCTTGAAGCGGCGGCGGCGCGGATTGTCGGGGTCGAACGGTCTGAACACCATGGCCGAACTCTCGTCCTGCTTGCCGTCAGGATATCACGGTTTCGGGTCCAGGCGCAGCGCCGCCTAGCCGGAGCGATACACCCGGGAACCGTCGTTGACCTTCAGGTCGGCGAGCACGGTCTCCCCGGCGATCGCGGTCTGCCCCACCGAGACCTGCGGCACCGTGCCCTCCGGCAGATAGACGTCGAGCCGCGAGCCGAACCGGATCATGCCGAACCGCTCGCCGGCAGCGACCGGCTGGCCCTCGCGCACGAAGCAGAGGATGCGGCGCGCGACGAGCCCGGCGATCTGCACCACCGCGATGCGCGCGGTCGGCATCGCGATCACCAGCGCGTTGCGCTCGTTGTGCTCGCTCGCCTTGTCGAGATCGGCGTTGAAGAACTTGCCCTTGCGGTAGGCGATGCGCTCGACCCGGCCGGCGACCGGGCTGCGGTTCACATGGCAGTCGAACACGCTCATGAAGATCGAGACCCGCGGCAACGGCCGGTCGCCGAGCCCGAGCTCGGGCGGCGGCGATGCCGGCTGCACCAGGCTGACGCGGCCGTCGGCCGGCGACACCACGAGGCCGTCGCGCACCGGCGTCACCCGCGGCGGATCGCGGAAGAAATAGGCGCACCACAGGGTCAGCACCGTGCCGATCCAGCCGAGCGGCGTCCACAGCCAGAACAACACCAGGCTGGCGAGCGCGAACGCGCCGATGAACGGATAGCCCTCCGGGCTGATCGGGACCATCTGCGAGCGGATCGATTGGGCGATCGACATGGTGCTCCTCTAAGGATTCTGGGCGACGCTATTCGGCGGCGTCGAGCGGCTCGCGGAACGCGCGCGGATCGTCGGCCGGCAGCTCGTCGCGCACCGGCGGCGGATTGCGGTTCGGCGCCACCGCGCTGTCGCCGGCGAGCGCCAGCTTCTCGCGCGCCGCCTCGGCTTCGCGCTGCCGGTTCCACATGCTGGCATAGAGGCCGCCCTGCGCCAGCAGTTCGCGATGGGTGCCGCGCTCGACGATGCGGCCGGCGTCGAGCACGATGATCTCATCGGCGCCGACGATGGTGGAGAGCCGGTGCGCGATCACCAACGTGGTGCGGTTGCGCGAGACGCGCTCCAGCGCATCCTGAATCTCGCGCTCGGTGTGGCTATCGAGCGCCGAGGTCGCCTCGTCGAGGATCAGGATCGGCGGCGCCTTGAGGATGGTGCGCGCGATCGCGACGCGCTGCTTCTCGCCGCCGGACAGCTTGAGGCCGCGCTCGCCGACCTCGGTGTCGTAGCCGCGCGGCGAGCGGCGGATGAACTCGTCGATCTGCGCGAGCTTGGCCGCGGCCTCGACCTCGGCGTCGGTCGCGTCCCAGCGGCCGTAGCGGATGTTGTAGCGGATGGTGTCGTTGAACAGCACGGTGTCCTGCGGCACCATGCCGATATTGGCGCGCAGCGACTTCTGCGTGACGGCACTGATGTCCTGGCCGTCGATGGTGATGCGGCCCGAGCTGAGATCGTAGAAACGGTAGAGCAGCCGCGAGATCGTCGACTTGCCGGCGCCGGACGGCCCCACCACCGCGACGGTGCGCCCGGCCGGAACCTCGAAGCTGATGCTCTTGAGGATCGGCCGCGACGGCTCGTAGGCGAACTCGACGTTCTCGAAGCGGATCGCGCCGGCGGTGACGACGAGGTCGGGCGCGCCGGGCGGATCGGCAATCTCCGGCTTGCGGCCGAGGATCGAGAACATCATCTCGATGTCGATCAGCGCCTGCTTGATCTCGCGATACAGCATGCCCATCAGGTTGAGCGGCTGATAGAGCTGGATCATCATCGCATTGATCATCACGAAGTCGCCGACCGTATTGGTGCCGGCAGCGATGCCGTAGACGCACATCACCATCACCAGGGTGAGCCCGACGGTGAAGATGATGGCCTGTCCGGTATTGAGTACCGCGAGCGAGGTATAGGCGCTGACGCTGGCGCTCTCGTAGCGCGCCATGGCGCGGTCGTAGCGCGCGAGCTCGCGCGCCTCGGCGCTGAAATATTTCACGGTCTCGTAGTTGAGCAGCGAGTCGATCGCCTTGGTGTTGGCGTCGGAATCGCTCTCGTTCATGCGGCGGCGGATGTTGATCCGCCACTCGGTGGCGAAATAGGTGAACACCGTATAGAGCGCGACCGTCGCCACGATGACGACGACATAGCGCCAGTCGAACTGCCACAGCAGCACGGCGACGATCAGCGCGAGCTCGACCACGGTCGGCGCGAGCTGCAGGATCACCATCCGCACGATGGTCTCGATGCCGTTGCGGCCGCGCTCGAGGACGCGGGTCAGGCCGCCGGTCTTGCGCTCGAGATGGAAGCGCAGCGACAGCAGATGCATGTGCTCGAAGGTGAGCAGCGCGAGCCGCCGCACCGCGTGCATCGCCACCTTGGCGAACAGCCCGTCGCGCAGCTGCGTCACCACCGCCATGACGATGCGGGTCGCGCCATAGGCGACGGTCATCGCCACCGGCGCGGCGAGCGCCCAGGCGATCCACCCCGACGGCAGGCCCTCCGCCCCGCCGGCTGCTGCGGCCGCGCCCTGCCCGGCCAGCGCATCGGTCGCCCATTTGAACGCGAACGGCACCGCCAGGGTGGCGAGCTTGGCCACCACCAGCAGCACCACCGACCACGCTACCCGCGCCTTCAGGTCGCGGCGGTCGGACGGCCAGATATAGGGCCACAGCCCGGCCAGCGTGCGCAGCAGCGAGCCGCCGTCGGCGGCAGGCCGCAGCGGTCCGTCGTCCCGATGGCGATGCTGATGCGCGTGGCTCATTCCGCTCCGCTGCCGTCCCCAAGAAGACGGTCCAAACGGGCCGCCGGCCCGCCTCATATAGGAGGATTCTCCGCCGTATTCATCCCGCACCGGCGGCTTGACGCCGCCGGCGACCGAAGGCACACCCCGCCCCAGCCAGGTCCGCGATCCGCGGCCCGAACCAATATCCCGATCCAACGTTCAGAAGAGCGTCTCCGAACAGCATCCCATGAGCACCATCCAGCGAATCTGCGTCTATTGCGGCTCCGGCCCCGGCACCGATCCCGCTTTCGTGATCGCCGCGGAAGCGTTCGGCAAGGCGATGGCGCAAGCGGGCATCGGGCTGGTCTATGGCGGCGGCACGGTCGGGCTGATGGGCGCGGTCGCCCGCGCCGCGCGCGATCACGGCGGCGAGGTGATCGGCATCATCCCGGAGTTCCTGATCTCGCGCGAGCGCGCCAAGTCCGACATCAACGACCTCATCGTCACCGCCAACATGCACGAGCGCAAGCAGAAGATGTTCGACGCCGCCGACGCCTTCGTCGCGCTGCCGGGCGGCGTCGGCACGCTCGAAGAGGTAGTCGAGCAGATGACCTGGGGCCAGCTCGGCCAGCACAGGAAGCCGATCCTGCTCGCCAACATCAACGGCTTCTGGGACCCGCTGTGCGCGCTGCTCGACCATATGCGCCGGCTCGAGTTCATCCGGCCCGGCCTGTCGTTCGACATCCATGTCGCCGACACCGTGCCGCAGATCATCCCGAAGCTGCAGGCGGCGGTCGCACGGGCAGCCGAAGACGAGATGCGGATGGGCGTGACGCCCGTCAGCAAGATGTGAGGCTCAAGCGCCCGCGATGAACGTCACCGCCTCGATGCGGTTGCCGTCCGGATCGCGGACGAAGGTGGCGTAATAGCCTTCGCCGTGCTGCGGCCGCAGCGCCGGCGCGCCCTCGCTGACGCCGCCCTGCGCCAGCGCCGCAGCATGGAACGCATCGACGATCTCGGTGCTGCGCGCGCAGCGCGACATGCGCGCCGTGGCCGGCCGGCAGCGCCGCCATGTCGGCGCGCAGATTGATCCAGAACTCCGGATAGGTCTTGCCGAAGCCGATGGTCGCCGCGCGCGTCTCCAGCCGGCGCAGGCCGAGCGTCGCCAGCACCGCCTCGTAGAACCGCGCCGCCGCAGCGAGATCGCGGACGCCGACCGAGACATGGTCGATCATCGCCTCACCTCACGCCGGCGCGCCCGAACGGACCAGCTTGTAGACGATGGAATCCATCAACGCCTGGAACGAGGCCGCGATCACGTTCTCCGAGACGCCGACCGTGGTCCAGCGCGCGCCGGTCTCGTCGCGGCTCTCGATGGTGACACGCGTCACCGCCCCGGTGCCGCTGTTGAGGATACGCACGCGATAGTCCGTCAGCTCCAGCCCGCCGATATAGCGCTGGTACTTGCCGAGATCCTTGCGCAGCGCGCGGTCGAGCGCGTTGACCGGGCCGTTGCCTTCCGCCGCCGAGATCAGGCTGTCGTTGCCGACCTTGACCTTGACGACCGCGAGCGTCGCGGTGACGCGCTCGCCCAGCGCATTGTCGCGCTGTTCGACATTGACGTCGAACTGGGTCACCGTGAAATATTCCGGCACGGTGCCGAGCGCGCGCCGCGCCAGCAGCGCGAACGAGGCATCCGCCGCCTCGTAGGAATAGCCGGCAGCCTCGCGCTCCTTGACGATGTCCAGGAGCCGGCCGAGCCGCGGATCGTCCTTGTCGACCGCGAGCCCGATCTTGGCGAGCTCGGCGAGGAGGTTGGACTTGCCCGCCTGCTCCGACACCAGCACCTTGCGCATATTGCCGACCGCCTCCGGCGCGACATGTTCGTAGGTGCCGGGGTCCTTGAGGATCGCGGAGGCGTGGATGCCGGCCTTGGTGACGAAGGCGCTGTCGCCGACGTAAGGCGCGTGGCGGTTCGGCGCGCGGTTGAGCATGTCGTCGAGCTTGCGCGACACCGCCGGCAGGCTCCGGAGCCCGTCATCGCTGATCGCGATCTCGAAGCGGTCGGAAAATTCCGGCTTCAGCTTCAACGTCGGGATGATCGACACCAGATTGGCATTGCCGCAGCGCTCGCCGATGCCGTTGAGCGTGCCCTGAATCTGGCGCACGCCGGCGCGCACGGCGGCGAGCGAGTTCGCCACCGCCTGCTCGGTGTCGTTGTGGGCATGGATGCCGAGATGGTCGCCGGGGACGTGCTGCGTCACCGCGCGCACGATGGCCTCGATCTCGTGCGGCAGCGTGCCGCCATTGGTGTCGCACAGCACCACCCAGCGCGCGCCGGCCTCGTAGGCCGCCTTGGCGCAGGCCAGGGCATAGTCCGGATTGGCCTTGTAGCCGTCGAAGAAATGCTCGCAGTCGAGCAGCACCTCGCGGCCCCTGGCGCGGGCGGCGGCGACGCTGTCGCGGATCGAGGCGAGGTTCTCCTCGTTGCTGGTCTCGAGCGCCACCTTGACGTGGTAGTCCCACGACTTGGCGACGAAGCAGATCGCGCCGGCCCTGGCGTCGAGCAGCAAGGCGAGACCGGGGTCGTTGGCGGCGGAGCGGCCCGGCCGCCGCGTCATGCCGAAGGCGGTGAAGGTCGCGGCCTTGAGCTTAAGGTCCCTGGAGAACAGTTCGGTGTCGGTCGGATTGGCGCCGGGATAGCCGGCCTCGATATAGTCGAGGCCGAGCTCGTCGAGCATCGTCGCGATCGCGAGCTTGTCGTGCAGCGTGAAATCGACGCCATTGGTCTGCGCGCCGTCGCGCAGCGTGGTGTCGAACAGATAGAGCCGCTCCTTGCCGGACGCCATGTTGCCGTCTGCCATGATGCTCACAACAGTCCGAATACGTACAGCGCCAGCGCCACCGCGGCGGCGAGCACGACGAGCTTCAGCACGATGTAATAGAGCCAGTGGCGCGGAAACGGTGTGTCCGGGCGCTTCATGCGCGGCCTCCCTGCGGGGTCAGCGTCTTCGTCATCGTGGTGTTGGCCAGCCACTGGCCGCCGACCGAGACGGTGTTGCGCTGCTGCGCGATGAAGCCGCGCTTGCCGAAGAAATCGGCGGCGGTGTCGCTGGCATCCGTGGTCAGCCGGCTGGCGCCGCGCGCCGCGGCGAGCTTCTCGATCGCGTCGAGCAGCGCCGCGCCGACGCCGCGGCCGGCCGCCGCGGGATGGACATAGAGCATGTCGATCCGCTCGTTGTCGGCCAGCGAGATGAAGCCGACCGCCGAACCCTCGAGCGTCGCCACCAGCGTCAATTGCCGGCCGAGCCGGTCGGCGAAAGCCGAAGCGTCGTCGGCCGCCGCCATCCACGCCTCCTGCTGCGCGGCATCGTAATCGTCCGCGGTCAGCGTCTCGATGCTGGCGCGGAAGATGTCGGCGACGAGCGGCGCGTCCTGCGGCAGCAGCGGCCGCAGCGCGATCCGCGGATGCGCGACCGCGTTCATGGCGCGAGCTCCCAGGTGGTGCCGTCCTTTGAATCCTTGACGATCACGCCCATGGCCTTGAGCTCATCGCGGATGCGGTCGGACTCGGCGAAGTTCTTCGCCTTGCGGGCGTCGAGCCGCCGCGCCACCAGCGCCTCGATCCGCTCGTCGTCGACCTTGCGCCGGCTCTGCGGGCGCTGAGCGAAGCCGAGCGCGCGCAGCGTGGCGTCGAGCGCCCCGCGCGCGCCGGCGTGATGCAGGGCATGCAGCTCGGCAATGGCCTTCGGCGTATTGAGATCGTCGGCGAGCGCGTCGAGCACCGGCTGGGCGATCGGTCCCGCCGCCGCCGGGTCGAACCCGTCCATCAGCGCGCGCAGCGCGTTGAAGCTCTCCTCCAGCCCCTTCACCGTCCAGTCGATCGGCTGGCGGTAATGCGTACGCAGCATGTTGAAGCGCACCGCCTCCCCCGGCCAGTCGCGCAGCAGGTCGTGGATGGTGATGAAGTTGCCGAGCGACTTCGACATCTTCTCGCCCTCGACCTGCAGGAAGCCGTTGTGCATCCAGACATTGGCCATCACCTGCGTGTGGAAGGCGCAGCGCGACTGCGCGATCTCGTTCTCGTGATGCGGGAACACGAGATCGATGCCGCCGCCGTGGATGTCGAAGGTCTCGCCGAGATGCTTCCACGACATCGCCGAGCATTCGATATGCCAGCCGGGCCGGCCCGGCACCGTGATTCCGCACGGCGACGGCCAGGCCGGCTCGCCCGGCTTCGACGGCTTCCACAGCACGAAATCCTGCGCATCGTGCTTGTAGGGCGCGACCTCGACGCGGGCGCCGGCGATCATCTCGTCGAGCGGACGCTTCGACAGCGCGCCGTAGTCCGGCATCGACGGCACGCTGAACAGCACATGGTCCTGCTCCACATAAGCATGGCCGGAGGCGACGAGCCGCTCGATCAGCGTCTTCATCTCCGCGATGTGCTCGGTGGCGCGTGGCTCGATGGTCGGCGGCAGGCAGCCGAGCGCCGCGACGTCGCGGCGGAAGTTCTCGTAGGTCTCTTCGGTGAGCTGCCGGATCGGGATGCCGCGCTCGGCCGCCCGCGCATTGATCTTGTCGTCGACGTCGGTGATGTTGCGGACATAGACGACGTGGCCGGCGCCGTAGACGTGGCGCAGCAGGCGGAACAGCACGTCGAACACGATCACCGGCCGGGCATTGCCGATATGGGCGTAATCGTAGACGGTCGGCCCGCACACATACATGCGCACGCGGGACGGGTCGATCGGCGTGAACACCCGCTTCTCGCGCGTCAGCGTATCGTAAAGCTTCAAATCCATCGGGTGACCCCGGCCTTGCCGGCCCGGGCGTCCCTTTTCGTCTCGATTCGAGAAAAGACGGCCGCAGCCAGCGAGGGTGGCTAGCGAATAATCTCCGGGCGGACGCCGCAGATCGGGTGAAGGCCGTGCAGGAAGCCGTACTTTGAGCCGTACATTGAGCCGTACATGGGCCGGCACAATGGGCAAGTCGGCCTGCGGCGTCAAGGCCGGCCCCGGACGGCGCCGACGGCCGCCCGGGCGGGGGGATCGGCGCAGCCGGAACAGTTAACGGGCTCTTATAGATTTCATGCGTATTGTCGCGCCCTGGTCCGCTTTTTCCAGCCAGGGTGCCCTCCATGCGCGGCGTGCTTGCGGTGTTGTCTGTGCTCGTGACGCTGGTGATCGCGTTCCCGGCGGAGGCCGAACGGCGGTTGTTCATCGTCGCCAACAACCCGGACGGCTACGGCGTCGACCGCTGCCTCGCCAATGGCGAAAAGTGCGGCGTGGCGATCGCCACCTCGTTCTGCCGCTCGCGCGCCTTCGCGGTGGCGCAGTCGTTCCGCAAGGTCGACCGCGACGACATCACCGGCGCGATCCCGACCGACGGCCCGACCGGAGCCTGCCGGGGCGGCGCCTGCGCCGAGTTCGTCGCGATCGAATGCACGCGCTGACGCGCGGCCGGTGGGTTCCCGGCACGCCGCGGTTGAGTTGAGGATATCTTCCCGGTACCAATAGGACGCCGGCCCGCGGATGGCGGACGGACCGCCACCGGAACTCCCCGCATGGCTGCCCCCCGCTTCATCGATCGTGCACGCCGGCTGCTCGGGGCGACCCCCGGCGACGTCGAGCGCCCGCTGCGGCTGCTGTTGGTCGCGCTGATCGTGTTGCCGCTGATGGTGTTCGCATTCGCCGCCTGGGTGTCCTACGGCAACCAGCAGGCCGATGCCCGCGACCGGCTCGAGCGCACCCTCGGCATGGTGCACGAGCACGCCGTCAAGGTGTTCGAGACCTTCGAGATCAGCGAGCGCTATCTCGAGGAGCTGTTCCGCGACGTCAGCGACGACGAGATCCGCGCCAGGGAGGCGGAGTACAGCGCCCGCCTCCTCAGCCTGCAGCGGCTGGTGCCGCAGCTCCGCGACCTATGGGTGATCGATGCCAAAGGGCACCCGCTGGTGTCCGGCACCGTGTTCCCGATGCCGCGCACGCTGGAGCTCGCCGACCGCGACTATTTCCGCGCCCATGTCGACGGCCGCCAGGTCGAGACCTTCATCAGCGAGCCGGTGGCCGCCCGGGTCGGCGATCAGCGGTTCTTCGCGATCACGCGCAAGCGGCTCGACGAGAACGGCGCGTTCAACGGGGTCTATCTGGTCTCGATCGCGCCGGATTATTTCGTCGATTTCTATTCGCGGCTGCCGCGAGCGGAGACCAGCGTCACGGCGCTGGTACGGGGTGACGGCACCATCCTCGCCCGCTATCCCATCGTCAGCGACAAGATCGAGCGGCTGCCGCCGACCTCGTTGGTGCGGCAGGCGCTGCAGCAGAACGCGCCGGCCGGCGTCGTCACCGGCACGTCGGCACTCGACGGCATCACCCGCCTGTTCGCGTTCCGCAAGCTGCCGAACGCGGATGTCTTCGTGGTCACCGGCATGGAAACCGCGCAGATCCGCAACGACTGGCTGGCGCTGATATCGACTCACCTGATGTTCGGGATTCCGGCGACAATGGCGATGTTCGCGCTCGGCATGATGGTGCTGCGCCGCACCCGCCGCGAGATGCGCGCCTACGAAAAGCTGCGCGAGGAGATCGCGCTGCGCCAGACCACCGAGCAGGCGCTGCGCCAGGCGCAGAAGATGGAGGCGGTCGGCCGCCTCACCGGCGGCATCGCCCACGACTTCAACAACCTGCTGACCGCGATCGGCGGCAATATCGACATCGCGCTGCGCCGCCTGCAGACCGAGGACGGCCGCATTGCCCGTTCGCTCAACGCCGCGCGCCAGGCGACGCAGCGCGCCGCGACGCTGGTGCAGCGGCTGCTGGCGTTCTCGCGCCAGCACCCGCAGGAAATCCGCGCGGTCGACATCAACCGGCTGGTGCAGGGCATGTCGGAACTCTTGCACCGCACGCTCGGCGAGAGCGTCACCATCGAGACCGTGCTCGCCGGCGGCTTGTGGAAATGCGCGATCGATCCCAACCAGCTCGAGAACGCGCTGGTCAATCTCGCGGTCAACGCCCGCGACGCCATGCCGGAAGGCGGCCGGCTGACGATCGAGACCGCCAACGCCTATCTCGACGAGAACTACGTGCAGCGCACCGGCGGCGATTTCAAAGCCGGCCAATACGTGATGGTGGCGGTCAGCGATACCGGCACCGGCATGGTGCCCGAGGTCAAGGAGCGGGCGTTCGAGCCGTTCTTCACCACCAAGCCGGTCGGCGCCGGCTCCGGGCTCGGCCTGTCGATGGTCTACGGCTTCGTCAAGCAGTCGCACGGCCATCTCCAGGTCTACAGCGAGCCGGGCGAAGGCACCTCGCTCAAGCTGTATTTCCCGCGCCTCACCGACGATGCCGCGACGCCGGCCTGGGACAACGCCCAGCTCTCCGCGCCCGCGGCGCAGGCGGCCGGGCACAATGAGCACATCCTGCTGGTCGAGGACGACGACGACGTGCGCAATTATGTCGCCGAGGCGCTGCGCGAGATCGGCTACCGCGTCACGACCGCCTCGCAGGCCGCGGCCGCGCTCGCGATCCTGCGGAGCGATACGCCCATCGACCTCCTGTTCACCGATGTGGTGCTGCCGGGCGGCGTCAACGGCCGGCAGCTCGCCGAACAGGCGCAGCAGTTGCGGCCGGCGCTGCGCGTGCTGTTCGCGACCGGCTATACCCGCAACGCCATCATCCATCAGGGCCGGCTCGATCCCGACGTCGATCTCCTGGTCAAGCCGTTCACGCCGGAGGCGATGGCGCGCAAGCTGCGGCAAATCCTGGACTGACGGCCTATCTCTATCGCTGCGCAGGTTGGAGCGGCACGCCGCTTGCATCTTCGATCCGGAAACCTGCGTCAGGAATCGGACATCGCAGCGCGGTGATGCGTCTTACGGCCGCTGCGGTTCCGTCCGACAGGGAACTGGCCGGAACCTCGCATGTGCGCAATCGTAACGGGAACGTTTGCAGCCATGGCGTGTTGCTGTCCGAAACCAACCGCGCCTACCAGGGAGTGACATCGATGACGGCTGCCGCTGTCAGGGCCATGTACCGTGCCCACCCGGACCATCCCCCGCACACCGACATCATCAGCCGCTGCATCGACGCCTGCTTCAATTGCGTCGAAGCCTGCTCCACCTGCGCCGACGCCTGCCTGTCCGAAAGGTCGGTCGCCAGTCTGGTCGGCTGCATCCGCCTCAACCTCGATTGCGCCGCCGCCTGCGCCGCAACCGGCAGCATCATGACGCGGGCCAACAAGGCCGGAAACCGGCAGCCGCTCGAGGCGCAGCTGACGACCTGCATCGCGTTCTGCCGCGCCTGCGCCCGCGAATGCGCCAACCACGCCGACATGCACAAGCACTGCAAAGTCTGCATGGACGCCTGTAACGATTGCGCCGCGGCCTGCGAGACCATGCTCAATTCGCTGCGCATGCCGGCCTGATCCGTAGCCAAGCGTGCCGCGCGTGCCCGGCGGACGCGCGCGCGACACCGGTCGGACGTGCAACGGGGTGGCGTGTCGAGCGGACCGTCCCTTGGGCGGCGTGACGTCGTTCCGCAGGGAGAAACGCGGACGCGAGACCGGGACATTCTGTCCGTCTCGGTCGGTATCGCGCGTTCACCAATTTTTAAGGCTGATCGGTTACCTGCGCAACCAACTCTGTCGCCGGGAATTCCTGATGAAAATCATGCTGTTGTTTGCCCTGCTCGCAACCCTGATGGGGCTGTCGCAGGAGCGCGGCAGCAAGGCGGAGCGGCCGACCGAGGAGCCACGTCTCTCCTGAGCCGGGTGGAGACCGCATGGCGGACTGCCGCGGCAGGTGACGGCGCGCGTTGCGCGCCGGGCCGAGTTCGGTCATGGTCCGCGCCAAATTGGGTCCGCGGCGACCGAACCCGCGGGAACGGGACGCCGCCGCGTCGCGGCCGGCCGGAGCGAGGTCCCCGAGATGAACGGCGGTGACAGCTCAACGCCCGCAGATCGCGGCCGTGCCGAGCTTCGGCTCGAGGAGTTCCTGCCCTACCGGCTCAACGTCACCGCCGCACTGACCTCGCAGGCGCTGTCGCGCATCTATGCGACGCAATACGGCATCGGCATCCCGGAATGGCGGGTGCTGGTCACGCTCGGCCAGTACGGCACCATGACCGGCAAGGCGATCGGCGCCCACAGCCACATGCACAAGACCAAGGTGTCGCGCGCGGTCGCGCTCTTAGAGCGGCGCAAGCTGGTGGCGCGGCGCACCAACCGCGACGACATGCGCGAGGCGCTGCTGTCGCTGACGCCGACCGGCCGCGCCATCTACAACGACCTCGCCCCGATCGCGCTGGAATTCGCCGGCAAGCTCCTCGACGCGCTCGACGAAACCGAGCGGGCGGCGCTCGATCGCATTCTCGACAAGCTGACCGCGCGCGCCATCCTGCTTTCCGGGCCAACGGCCGGGCGCTAAGCTTTCCGGCCATGCCTGCCTCCGTCCCGATCCGCTGTCCCGCAAGGAACGATCGCCTGTGAAGCTTTACTCGTATTTCCGCTCCTCGGCGGCCTATCGCGCCCGCATCGCGCTCAACCTCAAGGGCGTGTCCTACGACATGGCCTTCATCCACCTCAGCAAGGACGGCGGCCAGCACCGCAGGCCGGACTATCGGACCGTCAATCCGCAGATGCGGGTGCCCTCGCTGCAGCTCGACAGCGGCGAGGTGCTGACCCAGTCGCTGGCGATCATCGAATATCTCGACGAGACCCATCCGCAGCCGCCGCTCCTGCCGCGCGATCCGCTCGGCCGCGCCCGGGTGCGCGCGATGGCGCAGCTCATCGCCTGCGACATCCATCCCCTCAATAATCTCGCGCCGCTGCAATATCTCAAGCGGGTGCTGCATCAGGAGCAGAGCGCGATCGACACCTGGTATCACCACTGGGTGCTGGAGGGCTTCGCCGCGCTGGAAGCGATGGCGGGCAACGGACCCTATCTCGCGGGCGATCAGGTCACGCTCGCCGATGTCTGCCTGGTGCCGCAGATGGCCAATGCGCGGCGGCTCAAAGTGCCGCTCGACGATTTCCCGAAGCTCGTCGCCATCGACGCCGCCTGCATGAGGCTCGCGGCGTTCGAACAGGCGCGGCCCGAGAACCAGCCCGACGCGGAATAGCGCCCCCGCGGTTGCGGCGGGTGACGACGGCGACAGCGGCTGCTAGAGGTCGCAGCTTCGTCGTTCACTCTGGGGCCGGGCCAGCAACGTGACCGTCAATCGTATCGTCGCCGTCGTATTGTGGATGGCGGGCGCGCTGCTGTCGTTCTCGGCGATGGCCGTCGCGATCCGCCTGCTCGCGACCAAGCTCAACATTTTCGAGCTGCTGACGATCCGCGCCGGCTTCGGCCTGGCGCTCGCGCTGCTGGTGCTCGCGGTGCGTCCGCAGCTATGGCCGCAAATCCGCCTGTTGCGGATCAAGACCCATCTGTTCCGCAATGTGGTGCATTTCATCTCGCAGTTCTGGTGGGCGGAAGCGCTGACGGTGCTGCCGTTCGCCACCGTGTTCGCGCTGGAATTCTTCGCGCCGGCCTGGACCGCGCTGTTCGCCGCCATCGTCCTCGGCGAGAAGCTGACCAGCAGCCGCACCGGCGTCGTCGTGCTCGGATTCATCGGCGTGCTCATCATCCTGCGGCCGGGCGTCGCGGCGTTCGATCCGGCGGCGCTCTTGGTGCTGGCCGCGGCGATCGGCTACGCCGCCGCATTCACCGCCACCAAGTTCCTGACCCGCAGCGAGAGCACGCTCGCGATCATCTTCTGGATGATGGCGATCCAGCTGCCGCTCGGCCTGATCGGCAGCGACCCGCTGTTCGTGCTGCGGCTCGATTCCTCCGACACCGCGGCCGTGCTCGGCCTCGGCCTCGGCGGCACCGCCTCGCATTATTGCCTGACCAATGCCTTCCGCGCCGGCGACGCGACGCTGGTGATGCCGATCGACTTCGTGCGCGTGCCGCTGATCGCGATGGTCGGCTTCATGTTCTTCAGCGAGCCGCTCGATGCCTGGGTCTTCGTCGGCGCCGCGGTCATCCTGTGCGGAATCCTGTGGAATTTGCGCGCCGAGGCCCGCCGCGTCCGCTGATCGCGCCTCGCCCTCGCTCCTGCCGCAATTTGCCGCTAGATTGCTTCGCCGTGGAAACCCGCCGACCGATGACCCCCTCGCGCCCGCTCCAGATCGCTGCCGCCCTCCTCGCTGTCCCTGTGCTCGCGCTCAGCGTGCCGGCCGCAGCGCAAGCACCGGGGCCGCTCTGCCAGCGTCTCGAGGCGCAGCTTGCCGCGCTCGACCGCGGCGGCGATACCGGACGTGCCGACCAGCTCCGCCGCTACGACGAGGCGCTCAACCGGCAGCAGTTCGAGCTCGACAAGCTCAATGCGCAGGCGCGGCAGCTCGACTGCGGCAGCTCCGGTTTCTTCTCGATCTTCCAGACGCCGTCGCCGCGATGCACCGCCCTCACCCGGCAGATCGAGCAGATGCGCGCCAATATCGACCGCATGCGCGGCGAGATGCAGCAGCTTGACGGCAATCTCGACCGCGCCGGACAGCGCAGCGCGCTGCTGCGCGCGCTCGGCGACAACGATTGCGGGCCGCAATACCGCAGCGCCGCCGGCCCGCGCACGCTGTTCGACAGCCTGTTCGGCAACAGCGCCAGCAGCGGGCCGTCGTTCTCGAGCAGCGGCGATGCCGCGGGCTCGACCTTCCGCACCATCTGCGTGCGCACCTGCGACGGCTATTATTACCCGATCTCCTTCGCCACCACGCCGAACCGGTTCCGCGAGGACGAGCAGGTCTGCCAGCGCACCTGCCCGGCGGCGCAGGTCACCCTCTACACCTACCGCAATCCCGGCGAGGACGTGGCGCAGGCGGTATCGCTGGCCGGCGACAGCTACAGCAGCCTGCCGACCGCGTTCCGTTATCGCCAGCACTACGATGCCGCCTGCAGCTGCCGGCAGACAGGGCAGAGCTGGGCCGATGCGCTCAAGCAGATCAACGACGCCACCGTCGAGCAAGGCGACATCGTGGTGACCCAGGAACGCGCCCGGCAGATGGCGCTGCCGCGCGATGCGCGCGGCCGCCCGGTCCGCGATCCGGCCAGCCGGCCGCCGGTGCCCGAGGCCGCACCGCAGCCGCAGACCGCGACCGCCGACCCGGCGCGATCCGCACCGCGCAGCGTCGGCCCGCAATTCATCCCGTCACGCTAGAGTTCAGAAATCCACCGCGGCCGGCGGTGCCGAGACGCCCGCAACCAGGCTGTCGTCCGCGGCCGGCAGCGGCGCGCCGGAATCGCGGAACCGGTTGGTGATCGGATAACGGCGGTCGCGGCCGAAATTTTTCAGCGTCACCTTGACGCCTGGCGCCGCCTGCCGGCGCTTGTATTCGGCGATATTGATGAGCCGGTCGACGCGCAGCACGGTATCGCGGTCGTAGCCTCCGGCGACGACCGCCGCGACCGGCTCCTCGCCCTCGACCAGCCGGCGCAGGATGCCGTCAAGGATGTCGTAAGGCGGCAGCGAATCCTCGTCCCTCTGGTTCTCGCGCAGCTCCGCGCTCGGCGGCCGCACCAGGATGTCCTCGGGAATGACGGTGCCGTCCGGTCCCAGCGCGCCGTCCGGCTTCCAGCCGTTGCGCAGCCGCGCCAGGCGGAACACCTCGGTCTTGTAGAGGTCCTTGATCGGATTGAAGCCGCCGTTCATGTCGCCGTACAGCGTGGCATAGCCGACCGACATTTCCGACTTGTTGCCGGTGGTGACCACCATCAGGCCGAACTTGTTGGAGATCGCCATCAGCATGGTACCGCGCGCGCGCGACTGCAGGTTCTCCTCGGTGACATCGCGGGCCGTGCCGGCAAAGGTCGGCGCCAGCGCTGCCTCGAGCCCCTCCACCGCCGTCGCGATCGGCAGCACCTCATATTGCACGCCGAGCGCCTCGGCGCAGGCCGCGGCATCGGTCAGCGACTGCTGCGCAGTATATCTGTACGGCAGCATCACGCAGCGCACGCGCTCGCGGCCGAGCGCGTCGACCGCCATCGCCGCGCACAGCGCGGAATCGATGCCGCCCGACAGACCGAGCACCACGCCCCGGAAGCCGTTCTTGTCGACGTAATCGCGCAAGCCGAGCACGCAGGCGGCGTAGTCGACCCGGTCGCCCTCCTCCAGGCGGCTCAGCGGCAGCGGCGCGCAGCGCCAGCCGTCCGCGCCGCGGCTCCATTGCGTGACCGTCACGCATTCGCGGAATGCCGGAAGCTGCGCCGCGAACGACTTGTCGGCATTGAGCACGAACGAGGCGCCGTCGAACACCAGCTCGTCCTGACCGCCGACCTGATTGACATAAAGGAGCGGCAGTCCGGACTCGACGATGCGCGACACCACGACGTTCATGCGCTCGTCCATCACGCCGCGGCGATAGGGCGAGCCATTGGCGACCAGCAGGATCTCGCCGCCGGTCTCGGCGATGCACTCGACCGGATCGGGACCCCAGACGTCCTCGCAGATCGGCACGCCGAGCCGCACGCCGCGGAAGCTGACGGGGCCCGGCAGCGGTCCGGCCGCGAACAACCGCTTCTCGTCGAACACGCCGTAATTCGGCAGGTCGACCTTGAAGCGCAGCGCCGCGATACGGCCGCCCTCGAGCAGCGCCACCGCATTGTAGAGCTTGCCGGCCTCGACCCACGGCGTGCCGACCAGCAGCGCCGGGCCGGGTGTGGCGGTGTCGCGGGCCAGCGCCTCGACCGCGGCGCGGCAGCCGACCTGGAACGCCGGCTTGAGCACCAAATCCTCCGGCGGATAGCCTGAGATGAACAGCTCCGGAAACACGATCAGGTCGGCGTCCGGCACCTGCGCGCGCGCCGCGCGCACCTTGGCGGCATTGCCGGCAATGTCCCCGACCGTGGGATTGAGCTGCGCGATGGCAATGGCGAGGCGGTCGGCGGGGCGCGTGCTCATGGCGCGAAAGTCCGATTCATCCAGATCGAAGCACGCTTCGTCCTCCGCTCATTCCCGGGCAAGCGGGAATCCACCCTTCACGCGTGGGCCCCCGCTGACGCGGGGACGAGCGGACTGCGAAAGTCGATCCAATCTCACTGGACAGCACCCCAATATGACGCCGGCCCGCACCTGCGCCGTGCTCCTCAGAGCGCCGACACCGCGGGCAGCGGCCGCGCGACGCGATTGCGCTCGGCCTTGAGCAGCTCCGCGATCAGGAAAGCGAGATCGATCGCCTGCTCGGCATTGAGCCGCGGATCGCACACGGTGTGATAGCGGTCGTTGAGTTCGGCGTCGGTGATGGCGCGGGCGCCGCCGGTGCATTCAGTGACGTTCTGTCCGGTCATCTCCAGATGCACGCCGCCGGCAAAGGTGCCTTCGGCGGCATGGACGGCGAAGAAGTTCTTCACCTCCTTGACGATCAGATCGAACGGCCGGGTCTTGTAGCCGCTCGCCGAGGTGATGGTGTTGCCATGCATCGGGTCGCACGACCACACCACGACGCGGCCCTCGCGCTGCACGGCGCGCAGCAGCGCCGGCAGATGCTCGCCGACCTTGTCGGCCCCGAACCGGCCGATCAAGGTGAGGCGGCCAGGCTCGTTGTCCGGGTTGAGGATGTCAATGAGCCGCAGCAGCTCGTCGGTCTTCGTCGACGGGCCGCATTTGAGGCCGAGCGGATTCTTGATGCCGCGGCAGAACTCGACATGGGCGTGGTCGGGCTGGCGGGTGCGGTCGCCGATCCACACCATGTGGCCGGAGGTGTCGTACCAGTCGCCCGAGGTGGAATCGATGCGCGTCATCGCCTGCTCGAAGCCGAGCAGCAGCGCCTCGTGGCTGGTGTAGAAGTCCGTGGTCTTGAGCTCGGGATGGCGCTCGAGATCGAGCCCGCAGGCCTGCATGAAGGCGAGCGCCTCGGAGATGCGCTCGGTCAGCTCGACATAGCGGCGCGACTGCGGGCTGTCCTTGACGAAGCCGAGCATCCACTGCCGCACATTGGCGAGATTGGCGTAGCCGCCGGTCGCGAAGGCGCGCAGCAGGTTCAGCGTCGCCGCCGCCTGCCGGTAGGCCTGCAGCTGGCGGCGCGGATCGGGCGTCCGCGCCTGCGGCGTGAACGCGATGTCGTTGATGATGTCGCCGCGATAGCTCGGCAGCTCGACGCCGTCGCGCTTCTCGGTCGGCGCGGAGCGCGGCTTGGCGAACTGGCCGGCGATGCGGCCGACCTTCACCACCGGCGAGGCCGCGGCATAGGTCAAGACCACCGCCATCTGCAAGAACATGCGGAAGAAGTCGCGGATATTGTTGGCGCCGTGCTCGGCGAAGCTCTCGGCGCAGTCGCCGCCCTGCAGCAGGAAAGCCTCGCCGGCGGCGACCCGCGCCAGCGCCTTCTTCAGGCTGCGCGCCTCGCCGGCGAACACCAGCGGCGGAAAGCTCGCAAGCTGCTTCTCGACATCGGCCAGTGCCTTGGCGTCCGGATAATCCGGCACCTGCACGATCGGCCTGTTCCGCCAGCTATCGGGGGTCCAACGCTCCGCCATCACACGCTCCTGAGGTGGCGGCCTTATACACGCCGCGGCCGGCCGATGCCAGTTCGTCGCAGCGGCCGGCTTTCCCGCCCGGAAACGGCCTATTCGGCGGCCTCGCGGCCGTAGCTGACGGCCTTCTCGCGCATGGTGACGAGTTCCTCGGCCGCGGTCGGATGCACCGCCATCACCGCGTCGAACTCCGCCTTGGTCGCCTTCATCTTGACCGCGATGCCCACCACCTGGATCAGCTCACCGGCGTCGGGGCCGACGATGTGGCAGCCGACCACCCGGTCGGTCTCGCCGTCCACCACCAGCTTGAAGAACGAGCGGGTGTCGCGGCCCGCCAGCGTCGCCTTCATCGGCCTGAAGCTGGTCTTGTAGATGTCGACGACGCGCAGCGTCTTCACCGCCTCCGCCTCGGTGAGCCCGATGACGCCGACCTCGGGCTCGGAGAACACCGCGGTCGGCACGTCGCTGTGGTCCACCGCGGTCGGCTTGTTGCCGAACACGGTATCGGCAAAGGCATGGCCCTCGCGGATCGCGACCGGGGTCAGGTTGACGCGGTTGGTGACGTCGCCGACCGCATAGATGCTCGGCACCGAGGTCTGCGAATAGCGGTCGACCGCGATGCCGCCATTGTCGGCCAGCCGGACGCCCGCGGCTTCGAGCCCGAGCCCTTTGACATTGGGCCGCCGGCCGATCGCGAACATCACCGTGTCGACGGTCACCACGCTGCCGTCGGAGAGCCGCACGGCATAGTCGTCGCCGGTCCGCTCCACCGCGGTAACTGTGTGGCCGCAGGTCACGGTGATGCCGCGCTTCGTCATCTCGTTGCGCAGATGCTCGCGCACGTCGTCGTCGAAGCCGCGCAGGATGTTCTCGCCGCGATAGACCAGCGTCACCGCGCTGCCGAGCCCGGCGAAGATGCCGGCGAACTCCACCGCGATATAGCCGCCGCCCTGGATCACGATCCGCGGCGGCAGCGCGTCGAGATGCAGCGCCTCGTTCGAGGAGATGACATGCTCGAGGCCGGGGATCGGATCGCCGTGATGCGGCCAGCCGCCGGTCGCGATCAGGATGGTGCCGGCGCGCACGCGCTCGCCGGTCGCCAGCCGCACGGTATGGGCGTCCTCCAGCACGGCGCGGCTCTTCACCAGCGCCACCTTGTAGCGCTCCAGCGTGGTGGTATAGGCGGCTTCGAGCCGCGCGATCTCGCGGTCCTTGTTGGCGATCAGCGTCGGCCAGTGGAACACCGGCTCCTCGAGCGTCCAGCCGTAGCCCGCGGCGTCCTCGAACTCGTCACGGAAGCGCGAGGCGTAGACCAGGAGCTTCTTGGGCACGCAGCCGCGGATCACGCAGGTGCCGCCGACGCGGAATTCCTCCGCGACCATCACCCGCGCGCCGTGCGAGGAGGCGATGCGCGCGGCGCGCACGCCGCCCGAGCCCGCCCCGATCACGAACAGATCGACGTCCCGCTCCGCCATCGGCGCAAGCTCCCGTGTCGCCGCAGATTAGAGGTCGTGGCCCTTCTTCTTCATCTCGGCGCGGAACTTGACCAGCACCTCGTCGGCCAGCTTGTCGGCCCACTCCTGGACGAAGGTCATGCTCTGCTCGACGAATTTCGGCTCTTCCTCGTTCATCTTCTTACCGAGCGGCGACTTGTAGAAGGTGAGGATGTCCTTGAGCTCCTGCTCATTGTAATGCTGGGTATAGAGGCGGGCGAGCTGGTCGCGGATCTGCGTCTGGCGCGGGGTATATTCGGTACGCAGCGCCATCGCCACCGCATCGAGGTCGCGCTGCAGATTGGGATTGGTCTGCAGGAAGGTCAGCTTGACCTTCTCGATCACGCCGGGGATCACGGGGTTGAACATCGCCGGGGCGCCCTTGATGTCGACGATCTCGAGGGCGGTCGCCAGCGCCGCGGGCGAAGGCTGCTGCTGCGCCACGGCGACAGCGGCCGGCAGCGCCAGCAGCCCCGCGATCACGCCGGCGCGCGCCAGCGCCGCCATCGTTCGATTGACGCTCATGGTCATTGCTCCTTGTCGGTCAGGATGATGGCCGCTCGACGACGCGCACGCCGGCCGGCCCGGCCAGAATGGCCATCTGGGCAAATCCTATAAAAAGTCCGTGCTCCACGACACCAGGCACCGCCGCGAGCCGGTCCGCCAGCGCCGGCGGATCGGGGATGCGGCCGAGCGCGGCATCGAGGATCAGGTGGCCGCCATCCGTGACGAAAGCATGGCCGTCCCTGCCCTGCCGCAGCGTCAGCGCGCCATGCGCGCCGAGGCCGGCCAGCACCCGCTCGATGGCGCGCCGCGTCGCGGCGAGCCCGAACGCATTGACCTCAATCGGCAGCGGAAAGCGGCCGAGCGCGGCCACCCATTTCGATTCGTCGGCGATCACGATCATGCGGGCCGAGGCCGCGGCCACGATCTTTTCCCTGAGCAGCGCGCCGCCGCCGCCCTTGATCAACGTCAGGTCGGGACCGATCTCGTCGGCGCCATCGACGGTGAGGTCGAGCTCCGGCGTCTCGTCCAGCGTGGTCAGCGGCACGCCGGCGCGCAGGGCGATCTCCCGCGTCGCTTCCGAGGTCGGCACCCCGACGACGGCAAGCCCGGCCCGCACCTTCTCGCCCAGCATCTCGACGAATGGCTTGGCGGTCGAGCCGGTGCCGAGCCCGAGCCGCATGCCGGGGCGGACGAAGTCCAACGCGCGGGCCGCGGCGGCGCGTTTCTGCAGGTCGATGGGCGTCGCGGCGGCTTGTGCGGGCATCGGTCCGGCTGTCCTCGAAAGGCCGCTATCTAAAGCAATTCCACGAGAAGTGCGAAGCGGTTTTCCGCCGGAATTGCGTAAGGCGAAAACTTGCCGCTTGCGGCCGCGGCATGGCCGGTCCCCGCCGTCACCGGCGGGCTTGCATCGGCCGGCGTTCCCGGCCAATAGCAGGCACACCATGTCCGCCCCCATCGTGGTTTTCGACCTCGACGGCACGCTCGTCGACACCGCGCCCGACCTGATCGACACGCTCAACGTGGTCCTCGCGCCCGAGGGCGTGCGCCCGGTCGGCTACGATACCGCGCGCCTCCTGGTCGGCGGCGGCGCCCGGCTGATGATCGAGCGCGCTTTTGCCGCGCAGCACATGATCCTCGACGAGACCAACCTGAATCGGCTGTTCGAGCGTTTCATCGCGCATTATGCCGAGCACATCGCCGACAAGTCGCAGCCCTTCGCCGGCGTCGTCGCCGCGATCGACGCGCTCGCAGAGCGCGACATGCGGTTCGCGGTCTGCACCAACAAGCTCGAGGGTCTGTCGCGCCTCCTGCTCGACCGGCTCGGGCTGACGCAACGCTTCGCATTCATCTGCGGGCAGGACACGTTCGGCGTGCCGAAGCCGGACCCGACGCCTCTCCTGCGCACCATCTCGCGCGCCGGCGGCGATCCGCGCCGCGCGGTGATGGTCGGCGATTCCGCAACCGACGTGCGCGCCGCGCGCGCGGCGCGCATCCCGGTGATCGCCGTCGATTTCGGCTATAGCGACGTGCCGGCCGCCGAACTCGGCGCCGACCGCACCATCAGCGATTTCGCGGATCTGCCGCCGGCGGTCACCGACATGCTCGCCATGTTGCAGCGCGACTGAGACCAGCGCGCGCCTTGATCCTGCCACAAACCAAGGCCGACGCGGCCGTTATGGTTAACGCGGTAAGGTTAACAAAGCGGTTACGGTTGCACGGTGTTGACCGCCTCCTTATGGTCAGGGCACGCGGAGCGGCAATTTTCATCTGGGTAGCGGGATCCATCATGTATCGAGTCATCGCAATTGTCGGCGGCGGCTTAATGCTTGCGGCATGTTCGTCGTCAGGCTCCAATTTCGATTTCTTCAAGCCGGCGCCCGTGACGGATGCCGTGCGCTTCGAATCCGAGCCGCCGGGCGCGGAGGTGAAGGTCGGCGACCAGACCTGCCGCACGCCCTGCTCGCTCGCGATCCCGGCCACCGGCGAGCAGACCGCGGTGTTCACGCTCAACGGCTACCAGACCGCGTCGGAAACGCTGCAGGTCGTGACCGCGAGCGGACCGCCGACGCTGCAGCCCAATCCGGTCTCGGTGGAACTGACGCCGGCGCCGCCTCCGCCGGCTGCGCGCCGCCGCGCGCCTGCGCGAAAGCCGGCGGCCTCGCGGCCGCGGGCCACCGCCCCGGCTGCCACACCGCCCTCCGCTCCGGCTCCGGCCCCCGCCCCCGCGGCTCCGGCCTCACCATGGCCGGCACCGCCCGCGCCGCGCCAATAGACCGTCGCTATCACCCGACTTTCAGCGCCAATCGACCGCGCCGGCCCATGCCGGCGCGGTTCGTCTTTGGTCTGAGCGCCGCCCGGCGCCCTCGCGCTTCGCGTCCGAACCGCCTACATTAAAAGCGTTGCAGAGTTGGACGCGCGCGGAACCCGACATGACGACCATCGACCTCGCTCCCAGCATCGATCGCGCCGTCGAGCGGCCGCGGCCGCTGATCGATCCGTTCGCGCGCGCCATCACCTATCTGCGCGTCTCGGTGACGGACCGCTGCGATCTGCGCTGCGTCTATTGCATGTCCGAGCACATGACCTTCCTGCCCAAGGCCGACCTGCTGACGCTGGAAGAGCTCGACCGGCTGTGCAGCGCCTTCATCGCCAAGGGCGTGCGCAAGCTGCGCCTGACCGGCGGCGAGCCGCTGGTGCGGCGCGGCGTGATGACCTTGTTCTCGTCGCTGTCGCGCCACCTCGCCTCCGGCGCGCTCGACGAGCTCACCCTCACCACCAACGGCACGCAGCTCCACAAATATGCCGCCGAGCTGAAGGCGCTCGGCGTCGAGCGCGTCAATGTCTCGCTCGACACGCTCGACGCCGACAAATTCCGCGCCATCACGCGCTGGGGCGATCTCGACAAGGTGCTTGCCGGCATCGACGCCGCGCAGGCGGCCGGGCTCAAGGTGAAGATCAATGCCGTGGCGCTCAAGGGCGTCAACGAGGACGAGCTGCCGGACCTGCTGCGCTGGGCGCACGGCCGCGGTATGGACCTGACGCTGATCGAGGTGATGCCGCTCGGCGATCTCGGCGAGGAGCGGCGCATCGACCAATACCTGCCGCTGTCGCTGGTGCGGGCGCGGCTTGCCGAACGCTTCACGCTCGAGGACATCGACTATCGCACCGGCGGGCCGGCACGCTATCTGCGGGTGCGCGAGACCGGCGGCCGGCTCGGCCTGATCACGCCGCTCACTCACAATTTCTGCGAATCCTGCAACCGCGTGCGGATCACCTGCACCGGCACGCTCTTCATGTGTCTCGGCCAGGAGGATGCCGCCGACCTGCGCGGGCCGCTGCGCGCCTCGGAGAGCAACGACCTGCTCCACGCCGCGATCGACGAGGCCATCCAGCGCAAGCCCAAGGGCCACGATTTCATCATCGACCGGCGCCATCAGCGCCCGGCGCTGGGACGCCATATGAGCGTCACCGGCGGCTGAGCGGCCGCACCCACACCCCTCCGCGCAACCCCGCCGGGAGCCCGCCTTTCGATCAATTGACATGTCACGCCGGCCGGGCGAATGCGGGCCGCCATGGTTGCCAGTCGACTATGGCCGCCGGCCAACTTTCGATTGACGCCGAGCCGCGCCATGGGGCTAATTTGACCGGCTGGGCACGTTTCCGGCTGGGGGCACTCGGGACTGCTTGAATAAGGGCCGGCCAACGGCCCGTGGGGAGGATTCGTGGGCGGCTTCAATGCTGTGATCGGGTCACTGCTGCCGTTGGCCCGTGCCATCGACGCCTTCAACCGCGCCGTCGGAAAATATCTGTCGTGGCTCATCCTCGCGGCGGTGCTGGTCTCGGCCGTCAACGCCACCGTGCGCAAGATTTTCGACATCTCGTCGAACTCCTGGCTCGAGCTGCAGTGGGTGCTGTTCAGCATGGTGTTCCTGCTGTGCGCGCCGTGGACGCTGATGGACAACGAGCACATCCGCATCGACATCGTGAACAACCTGATGCCGCAATGGCTGCGCGACACCATCGAGCTGGTCGGCCATGCGCTGTTCCTGCTGCCGCTCACGGTCGTCATGGTGGTGACCGGGATCCCGTTCTTCGAGAAGTCCTACGTCATCAACGAGCAGTCGATGAATGCCGGCGGCCTGCCGCAATGGCCGGCGAAGTCGCTGATCATGATCGGCTTCGCCATGCTGTTCTTCCAGGCGATCTCCGAACTGATCAAGCGTGTCGCCATCATCCGCGGCCTGATGGAAGACCCGAACGCGGCCAAGCCGAAGGGGGCGGAAGCCGAGGTCGAGCACATCGTCCAGGCGATCGAGAAACGATGACCGGGGCGGCTGGGACTCCACAATGACCGCTTTCCTCATCCACAACATGGCGCCGATCATGTTCGCGGCGCTGGTGGTGTTCCTGCTGCTGGGCTACCCGGCAGCTTTTTCGTTGGGTGCCGTCGGCCTGATCTTCGGCCTGATCGGCATCGAGCTCGGCCTGTTCCATCCGGATTTCCTGCAGGCGCTGCCGGAGCGTGTCTATGGCGTGATGAGCAACGACACGCTGCTCGCGATCCCGTTCTTCACTTTCATGGGGCTGGTGCTGGAGCGCTCCGGCATGGCGGAGGACCTGCTCGACACCGTCGGGCAGTTGTTCGGCACGGTGCGCGGCGGCATCGCCTATGCGGTGATCTTCGTCGGCGCGCTGCTCGCCGCGACCACCGGCGTGGTGGCGGCTTCCGTGATCTCGATGGGCCTGATCTCGCTGCCGATCATGCTGCGCTACGGTTACGACCGTCGCGTCGCCAGCGGCGTGATCGCGGCGTCCGGAACGCTGGCGCAGATCATCCCGCCGTCGCTGGTGCTGATCGTGATGGCCGATCAGCTCGGCCGCTCGGTCGGCGACATGTACGAGGGCGCCTTCATCCCCGGCCTGGTGCTCGCCGGACTTTATGCGCTCTACATCTTCATCGTCTCGATGATCTTCCCCAAGGCGACGCCCGGCCTGCCGGCGGAGGCGATCGGCTTCCGCGAGGACGACGGCAGCCGTGGCCTGACCTCGGTGCTGGTGCTCGCCGTGGTCAGCGGCGTGGTCGGCTATCTGGCGATGTGGGAATCCAACACCAGCGGCGCCGACTTCGTGGTGTTCACGATGTTCTTCGGCATCGGCTTCGCGCTGGTGGTCGCGATCCTCAACCGCATCAGCGAGCGGCTGTTCAACTTCCGCTTCCTGTCGCGGATCGCGCAGGAGACCACCTTCGTCATGGTGCCGCCGCTGCTGCTGATCTTCCTGGTGCTCGGCACCATCTTCATCGGCGTCGCGACCCCGACCGAGGGCGGCGCGATGGGCGCGGTCGGCGCGCTGGCGCTCGGCTTCGTCAAGCGCCGGCTGACCTTCGACCTCATTCGCCAGGCGGTGCAGTCCACCGCCAAGCTGTCGGCCTTCGTCGTGTTCATCCTGGTCGGCGCCCGCGTGTTCTCGCTCACCTTCTACGGCGTCAGCGGCCATGTCTGGGTCGAGGAGATGCTGGTGTCGCTGCCGGGCGGCCAGCTCGGCTTTCTGCTGTTCGTCAACGCCTTCGTGTTCGTGCTCGCCTTCTTCCTCGACTTCTTCGAGCTTGCCTTCATCGTCATCCCGCTGCTCGGCCCCGCCGCCGAGCGTCTTGGCATCGACCTGATCTGGTTCGGCGTGATCCTCGGCGTCAACATGCAGACCTCGTTCATGCATCCGCCGTTCGGCTTCGCGCTGTTCTATCTGCGCTCGGTCGCGCCGCGCGAGCCCTATACCGACCGCGTCACCGGCAAGCGGATGGAGCCGGTGACCACCGGACAGATTTACTGGGGCGCGGTGCCGTTCGTGCTGATCCAGGTCATCATGGTGGTGCTGGTGATCCTGTTCCCGGCGATGGTGATGCACTACAAGGGCACCGCGACAGCGATCGATCCCAACAAGGTGAAGATCGAGGTGCCGCAGTTCGACATGCCGCAGATCGATCTCGATCAGCCGCCGAAGTTCTGACCGGCGCCGCCGACACAAAGCCAACGAAAAACCCCGGAGCCGTGCTCCGGGGTTTTCTTGCCTCGCGCGCTCCGCTCAGCCGCGGGCGCGCGCGCGGATCTGATAGGAGTCGAAGGTGTATTCCGCGACCTGCCACCACAGATACTGGTCGTTGCGGTAGGCCATCATGTGGTCATGAACCTTCTTGAAGTCGGCGTTGGTCGCCGCGGTCTCCTTGTAGAGCTCCTGCGCCGCCTTGTAGCAGGCGTCCATGGTCTCGCTGGTGAACGGCCGCAGCTGCGCGCCGGCGCCGACCAGCCGCTTCAGCGCCGCCGGATTGCCGGCATCGTATTTCGACTGCATCCAGGTATTGGCCATCTCGGAAGCCGTGCGCACGATCGACTTGTAGGTCGGCGTCAGCGAATTCCATTTGTCGATGTTGATGAAGTTGTGCAGCATCGCGCCGCCTTCCCACCAGCCGGGATAGTAGTAGAACTTGGCGACCTTCTGGAAACCGAGCTTCTCGTCGTCATAGGGGCCGACCCATTCGCAGGCGTCGAGCGTGCCCTTCTCCAGCGCCGGATAGATGTCGCCGCCCGCGATCTGCTGCGGCACCACGCCGAGCTTGGAGACAACGCGGCCGGCAAAGCCGCCGATGCGCATCTTGAGGCCCTGCAGGTCGGCCGGCGACTTGATCTCCTTGCGGAACCAGCCGCCCATCTGGCAGCCGGTATTGCCGCAGGGAATGCCGTGGATGTTGAACTTCTTGTAGAACTCGTTCATCACGTCGATGCCGCCGCCGAAGAACTGCCAGGCGTTCTGCATGCGGCTGTTGAGCCCGAACGGCACCGCGGTGGCGAAGGCGAAGGTCGGGTCCTTGCCGAAATAGTAGTATGAGGCGGTGTGGCACATCTCGACCGTGCCGTTGGTGACGGCATCGGCGGCTTGCAGGCCGGGCACCAGTTCGCCGGCGGCAAAGCACTGTATCTGGAATTTGTTGTCGGTGGCTTCCGCCACCGCCTTGGCGAAGGTTTCGGCCGCGCCGTAGATCGTGTCGAGCGACTTCGGGAAGCTCGACGTCAGGCGCCATTTCAGCTCAGGCATGGATTGCGCGATCGCGGGCTTGGCGATCGCAGCGGCAGCGAGCCCGCCGCCGGCAGCGGCAAGAAATTGACGACGCTTCATGATCCTCCCCTTTTGTTGAGCAGCTTGTTGAGCTGCGTGGCCGCACGCGGCGCGCCGGCCGTCCCGTTTCGGGTTATGGGGCAAGCTTGGCTGAACGCCCTGGCCGAATCCAGCGCGCCGCGGCCGACGGCAGGGCAGATTTTTGTGCTGCAGCGCAAAAGAAAACCCTCCGCCGGGCTCGCCGGCGGAGGGTCGAAAAGCTCAGTGCGAAGCCGCTTGCGTCAGCCGCGCGCGCGCATGCGCACCATGAAGCTGTCGAAGCCGAGCTCGGCCACCTGCCACCACAGATATTCGTCGTTCCGGAACGCGACCATGCTGTCGTAGACCTTCTTGAAGTCGGCATTTCTCGCCGAGACCTCGTTATAGGTATCGGTCGCGGCCTTGTAGCAGGCTTCCATCACCGGCTGCGGGAACGGCCGCAGCTGCGCGCCGGAGGCCACCAGCCGCTTGATCGCGCCAGGATTGGCGAAGTCGTACTTCGCGGTCATCCAGTTGTGCGCGGTCTCGGACGCCGCCTTGACGATCGCCTGGTAGGTCTTCGGCAGCTCGTTCCACTTGGCGAGATTGATGAAGTTGTGCAGCATCGCGCCGCCTTCCCACCAGCCCGGATAGTAGTAGAACCTCGCGACCTTCTGGAAACCGAGCTTCTCGTCGTCATAGGGGCCGACCCATTCGGCGGCATCGATCGTACCCTTCTCCAGCGCCGGATAAATGTCGCCGCCGGCAAGCTGCTGCGGCACCGTACCGAGCTTGGAGAAGATCTGTCCGGCGAAGCCGGCGATGCGGAATTTCAGGCCATTGAGGTCGGAGACCTCCTTGATCTCCTTGCGGAACCAGCCGCCCATCTGGCAGCCGGTATTGCCGGCCGGCAGCGCCATGAAGTTGAACTTCTTGTAGAACTCGTTGGCGAGATCGAGCGCGCCGCCGTGCTGCATCCAGGCGGTCTGCATGCGGGTGTTGAGGCCGAACGGCTGCGCCGTGAACAGCGCGAAGGTCGGGTCCTTGCCGACATAGTAGTAGGAGGCGGTGTGGCACATCTCCACCGTGCCGCTGCTCACCGCGTCGGCGGCCTGCAGGCCGGGGACGATCTCGCCGGCGGCGAAGGTCTGGATCTGGAACTTGTTGTCGGTCGCCTCAGCCACCGCTTTCGCGAACACTTCGGCAGCGCCGAAGATCGTGTCGAGCGACTTCGGGAAGCTCGACGTCAGCCGCCATCTAACCTCCGGGCTCGATTGCGCGATCGCGGGCTTGGCGATCGTGGCGGCCGCAAGACCGACGCCCGCGGCTCCAAGAAATTGCCGGCGCTTCATTGCAAACTCCAATAATAATGATGCGGATTGGTCAGTGCCCCGGCGGGGTCGCCGCGTCGGCACCGGCTCACATTCGGAACGCTGCGCATGGCACGAACGACACGAGGGCCAAGGGCACGCGGCGCAGGACCATGCAACTGCGCTGTGAATACAACCATTGGCCGTGGTTCAGCAAGCCGGCAGATGGCGTCGGGCGATCCCCCGAAAGGATGAGACGCGCGGCTTGGCGCGGTCGTCGCTGCGCTGCGATATCGCTCAGGGCAATCGCGACACCGCAAGCCGTGCCTCGGAGGCCGCCGACAGGAACGGCCCGACCTCGACCTTGCGCGCCGGCCGCTTGATGCCGGGATAGGCGCGGTTGGCGAGATCGAGCGCCTTGCGCAGCGCCGCGGCCTTGGCCGGCGCCCGCTTGTCGAGCCACGGCAGTACCGCCTTGGCCTGAGCGCGCGCCGTCAGGGTGAAGCCGAGCCCGTCGAGATAGGATTCGAAATCCGTGCTGTCGGCGGCGACGCGGTACTGCGCGGCGGCACGCTCCAGCATCTCCGCCATCACCTCGGTCTTCACCGCCATGGCCGGCTTGTCGCCTTTGGGCGCGAGCGGCTCGGCGCGGGCCAGCGCATCGAGCACCGCGGCGACGCGGCGGCGCACCTCGGCCACCGGCTTGTTGGCGGTGCCGGCCTCCACCGCCGCGTTCATCGCGGTGTCGAGCCCAGTGACGCCGCGCTTCTTGAAGACCTCTTCGAGCGGCACATAGATTTCGGTCAGACCGTGCGCGAACATCTGCGCGCCCGCTTCCCGCTGCTTGCTTTCGTAGGCAAGCAGCCCGGCATGGTAATGCGCCGCGATCACCTGCAAGGCGATGCCGTAGTCGATCGGATCGGCATCGACCGCGGCCGGATCGACCTGGCCTTCCCCGCCCTCGCCGCCTTCGCTGCCCTCGCCGCCGGCGCCGCGCCCCTGTGCCAGCAGGATGTGGCCGGCCGACGCCGGTGCCGCAGACGCCTGGTCCGGCGTTGCGCGCGTCAGCGAATCCTCAAGCTTGCCGTCCTGCGGCAGCGCATGGCCGGCGGCGACGCCGCTGCCGACCAGCGCGAACGCCCCGACGCCGATCCAGATCCGGGTTTTGCTCGTCTTTTTCATGGCGCGACCTCTTATCTCGCCGGGACAATACAGCCTGACTAGGGTGCGTCCAGTGACAAAAGCGTTGGTCTTCTTTGATCCATTCCAATCCGCGCTGCCGCTGGCGCTGAGACGCCGGCAATGCGATAGGATGCGGCGGCAGGTGATGACGGTGTGATGATCCATGCATGTCGTGATCGGACAGGTGTTGTCGGCGGACGATCTCAAGACGGTGCGCGCCGCCCTGGCGCAGGCGCGCTTCGTCGATGGCCGCGAGACCGCGGGTTTCTCGGCGCGGCTCGTCAAGCGCAACCGGCAGGCCGCGGTCGCCGACCGCACGCTCGATTCCGTGCGGCAGCTCGTCGCCGATCGCATCCTGCACAATGACGTGTTCGCGCTTGCGGCGCGGCCGAAGGCGCTGACGCCGCTGCTGTTCTCGCGCACCGGCAAGGGCATGCATTACGGCACTCATGTCGACGATGCGCTGATGCGCGGGCTGCGCACCGACGTCGCCTTCACGCTGTTCCTGTGCGATCCCAAGAGCTATGGCGGCGGCGAGCTGGTGATAGAGAATCCCGGCGGCGAGGACGGCTTCAAGCTGCCGGCCGGCAGCATGATCGCCTATCCGGCCACCACGCTGCATCGCGTCAATCCGGTGACGCGCGGCGAGCGCGTGGTTTGCGCCGGCTGGGCGCGCAGCTATGTCCGCGACGCCGCGCAGCGCGAGCTGCTGTTCGATCTCGACACCGCGCGGCGGCGGCTGTTCGCGCGCGAAGGCAAGAGCGCCGATTTCGACCTGATTTCGAAATCGGTCTCGAACCTGCTGCGGATGTGGGCCGAAGACTAGCCGCGACCTGCGATCTAGGCCTCAATCACAATCTTTGGCGCGGCGCGCCCGCCGACGGCGGCGCTGAGCTGGTCGCGCACCTTGGCAGCGATATCGCGATAGATCCGCGCATGCGGCCCCTCCGGCTCGGTCGCCACCACCGGCAGGCCGGCGTCCGACTTCTCGCGGATCGCGATGTGCAGCGGCACCTCGCCGAGGAACGGCACGCCAAGCCGCTCCGCCTCCACGCGCGCGCCGCCGTGGCCGAAAATGTCCGACCGCGTGCCGCAATTGGGGCAGATGAAATGGCTCATGTTCTCGATCACGCCGAGGATAGGCACGTTGACGCGTCGGAACATGGCGACGCCGCGCCGCGCGTCGATCAGAGCGAGGTCCTGCGGCGTCGACACGATCACCGCGCCGCGCAGCGGCACCTGCTGCGCCATGGTGAGCTGCGCGTCGCCGGTGCCGGGCGGCATGTCGACGACGATGACGTCGAGCGCGCCCCATTCCACGTCGCGCAGCATCTGCGTCAGCGCCGACATCACCATCGGGCCGCGCCAGATCATCGGCGTTTCTTCCTCGACCATGAAGCCGATCGACATCACCTTGAGGCCGTAGCCTTCCATCGGCTTGAGCCGCTTGCCGCCGATCGTCTCCGGCTTGCCGCGGATCGCGAGCAGCCGCGGCATCGAGGGACCGTAGATGTCGGCATCGAGCACGCCGACCTTGAGGCCGAGATCGCGCAGGCCGAGCGCGAGATTAACCGCAGTGGTGGACTTGCCGACGCCGCCCTTCCCGGAGGCGACCGCGATGATCGCGCCGACGCCGGGAATGCCGGGCTGGCCGGCCGGCGCCCCGCCCCGGCCCGGCGCGTGATGGCCGGCGGCCGCGCCCTGCGGCGCGCGCGCGCCGCCGCCACCGGCTCCGGCGCGCTCGGCGGTGAGCGCGATCATCGCCGACTGCACGCCGGGCAGCGCCTTGACCGCCTCCTCGGCGCGCTTGCGCACCGGCTCCCAGGCTTTCACCGCCGCGGCGTCGACGCCGATGGAGAAGAAAACCTTGCCGTCGCGCGCCACGATCACCGACAGCGTCCCCGACTGCGGCAGCGGCGTCCCGTCCGGCGCCGCCACGGCCTTCAGGGCTTCAAGAACCTGTTCTTTCGTAACCGACATCACACCGACCCGGAAAATCCCTGTTGTCCCGCCGCGCGGGGCCACCATACGAGCGACGCCGGGGCGGTCAATGCACCTTCCGGACGCCAGTTGACGCGACCCCTCCGACGATGACCTATGACAGCGGCAAGCGGACGCAAGACGCCCCGGACGGGGGACGGCGGCCGGCACGAAAGGAGAACGGGCGATGGCGAAGGTGGCGTTTCTGGGGCTGGGCGTGATGGGCTACCCGATGGCGGGCCACCTCAAGACCAAGGGCGGCCACGACGTCACCGTCTACAACCGCACCGCCGCCAAGGCCGAGCAATGGGTCAAGCAGCATGGTGGCCGGAGCGCCAAGACGCCGCGCGAGGCCGCCGAGGGCCAGGACTTCGTGATGGCCTGCGTCGGCAACGACAACGATCTGCGCGAGGTCATGCTCGGCAAGGACGGCGCCTTCCACGGCATGCAGAAGGGCGCGGTGCTGGTCGACCACACCACTGCCTCGGCCGAGATCGCGCGCGAGCTCTACGCCGGCGCCAAGTCCGCCGGTTTCGATTTCGTCGATGCGCCGGTATCGGGCGGCCAGGCCGGGGCCGAGAACGGCGTGCTCACCGTGATGTGCGGTGGCGACGCCGGGCCGTTCGCGCGCGCCGAGAAGGTGATCGCGGCCTATGCCCGCGCCTGCAACCTGATGGGCGAAGCCGGCGCCGGCCAGCTCGCTAAGATGGTCAACCAGATCTGCATCGCCGGGCTGGTCCAGGGCCTCGCCGAGGGCCTGCATTTCGCGATGAAGGCCGGGCTCGACACCGAGAAGCTGATCGCCACCATCTCCAAGGGCGCGGCGCAGTCCTGGCAGATGGAGAACCGCTACAAGACCATGGTCGAGGGCAAGTTCGACTTCGGCTTCGCGGTCGACTGGATGCGCAAGGACCTCGGCATTTGCCTCGCCGAGGCGCGCCGCAACGGCGCGCATCTGCCGGTCGCGGCGCTGGTCGACCAGTTCTATTCCGAGGTGCAGACGATGGGCGGCCGGCGCTGGGACACGTCGAGCCTGATCGCGCGGCTCAACCGCTGAACATTCAGAACGTCAGCGTCAGCCCGTCCTCCGCGACCAGCACGCCGGCGGCGCGTGCCGCGTCGAGTTGCGCCAGCATGGTCGGATTCATGTGCGTGACCATGATGCGTTTGGCGGCGAGATCGGCGAGCCGCGTCCGCAGGATCTCCCAGCTCATATGGCCGGTGAGCTTGCCGGCGAAGGCGTAGCATTCGCAGATGAACAGGTCGGCGCCGCGCGCGACCGGCAACAGCGCATCGGTCCATTCGGTGTCGCCGGAATAGGCGAAGGTGGTCTCGCCATCGTCGATCCGCAGCGCAGTCGACGGCGCGCCGGAATTATGGATCACCTCGGCAGTGACCACCGTGTGGCCGAGCACGTCGGCCGGAACGCCGACCGCGATCTCCGTGACCTCCCAGCCGAACTTCCAGGCCGAGCCGGTCGATTTCGGGAAGAACACTTCGAGCGCCGCGTCGAGCCGCTGGCGGGTGCCCGGCGGACCGGCGATCAGCAACGGCCGCGTGCGCCGCGACAGGAATTGCGCATCGAGCAGCAGGAACGGCAGCCCGCCGAAATGATCGCCGTGCAGATGCGACAGCACCACGCCGTCGATGGCGTTGAGGTCGAACGCCAGCGCCTTGAGCCGCGGCAGCGCGCTGGCGCCGCAATCGACCAGCAGCGTGCCCTTGGCGGTGCGCAGGTGGAAGCAGGTGTTGGACCGCCCGCCCGAGCCGAACGCATCGCCGGAGCCAACCACGATGAGCTGCATCGCCGGAACTCCTATGCCTGCGCGCTCGGCCGCGCCGCCACCGCGGTATACCAGCGCCGCACGTGGGCGAGGTGCTCCGGCAGCGCGAGCTTCGCCGGCTTCATGAAATCGACCGCCACCATCATGGTGATGTCGGCGACCGAATAGTGCTCGCCGGCGACGAACGGCCGCCCGGCCAGCTCGCCGTCGAGAAATTCGAGAAACGCCGTCACCTTCGGCTTGTTGGCCTCGGCGAAGGCCGGCACCTGCGGCACCTCCATCGCCTGCATCGACGGATGGCTGTGGCGGAACACATTGGCGACCGGCCAGAACAGGTGGAATTCGGCCCGGCGCTCCCACATCTCGACCACCGCCGTGTCCTTGGCGTCGCGGCCGAACAGCGGCGGCTGCGGGTGCAATGCCTCGAAATAACGGCAAATGGCGATCGATTCGGTCAGCACCGTGCCGTCGTCGAGCGCGAGTGCCGGCACCCGCTGCAGCGGGTTGATCCGCTTAAACGCCTCGCTCTTGTGCGCGAGCGCGCCGATATCGACCGGCTCGAGCGGCACCGTGATGCCCTTCTCCGCAAGGAAGATACGCACCCGGCGCGGATTGGGCGCGCGGCCGCCGTCATAGAGCTTCATGCGCTCCTCCTGCGTTGCCGCCCGAGACAACCGCGCCCCGCGGCGTTGGTCAAGATTCCCTTAACCATGATTTTGGCGGCGCGATTAAGAGCGCCTTTAAGGAATTTGCGCGACTTTGCGCAAGTTCTTGGCTCAAGTGTCCGTGCGTATCCGGTGTCATGTCTCTGTCCCGCGAACAAGCCGATCTTGCCGTGCCGCCGGAGAGTTCGCCGGTCAACCGCCGCCTTGCGGCCCAGCATGTGCGCGAGGCGCGCGACCGCCTGACCTCGACCAGCGGCACCCGGCCGGCGTTCGACTACGAACTGCTGCGGCTCTATGCGCAGAACCGGCTCTCGGCCTCGCTCATCATCCTGCTGCTGGTCGGCACCATCGGATTCCTGTCGAGCCTGTGGACCAGCGCGGTCACCGCCGGCGCCTGGACCGCCGCCGTGCTGGTGATCCACGCCGTCATCATCACCAAGTGCCGCCACTTCCTGGCGAGCAACGCCGCCGCCGCCGAGCTGCGCGCCTGGCGGCTGCGCTTCATCATGCTCGACCTGTTCTACGGGCTGGCCTGGATGTTCATCCTGATCCACCCGGTCGGCGTCGACGAGAGCTCCGGCACCTTCATGCTGTTCGTGATGCTGCTCGTGGTAGCGGTGTCGAGCATGCTCGCCTCCAGCCTGCCGATGGCGGTCTATGCCGCGACCTTCCCGGTGACCGCCGCGGTCGCGCTCGATTTCCTGCTGATGGGCTCGCTGCGCAACTACATCCTCGCCGCCATGGCGCTCGCCGCGCAGGGCTATTTCGCGCTGCTGTCGTTCAGGCTCTACTCGACGACGCTATCGACGCTCGAAGCGCGCGCCGAGAAGGACGCGCTGATCGGCGAGCTCGAACAGTCGAAGGCGGTGTCCGACGAGGCGCGCCGCCGCGCCGAGGCCGCCAACATCTCGAAATCGCGCTTCCTCGCGCAGATGAGCCACGAGCTGCGCACGCCGCTCAACGCCATCCTCGGCTTCTCCGAGGTGATGAAGGGCGAGATTTTCGGCGAGCATTCCGTGCCGGCCTATAAGGAATATTCCGCCGACATCCACAATTCCGGCGTGCATCTGCTCGGGCTGATCAACGAGATCCTCGATCTGTCGCGCATCGAGGCCGGCCGCTACGAGCTCAACGAGGAATCGATCTCGCTGACCATGGTGGTGGAGGACTGCCACCACCTGCTCAAGCTGCGCGCCACCAATCGCGGCATCACCATCCACGAATCCTTCGAGCCGGACCTGCCGCGGCTGTGGGCCGACGAGCGTGCGGTGCGCCAGATCTGCCTCAACCTCTTGTCCAATGCGATCAAGTTCACGCCGCAGGGCGGCGAGATCTGGCTCAAGGTCGGCTGGACCGCTTCGGGCGGCCAGTATCTGAGCTGCAAGGACACCGGGCCGGGCATTCCCGAGGAGGAAATCCCGGTGGTGCTGGCCTCGTTCGGCCAGGGCTCGAACTCGATCAAGTCGGCCGAACAGGGCGCCGGCCTCGGCCTGCCGATCGCCAAGAGCCTGGTCGACCTGCACGGCGGCACGTTCACGCTGAAATCCAAGCTGCGCATCGGCACCGAGGTGGTCGTCACCTTCCCGCCGGAGCGCGTGGTCGCGGCAATGGCGCCGCTCGCCGACGAGGCGCCGCCGCTGGCGCCCGAATCGGAAGCCGCCAAGCCGAAGAACAAGCGGCTGCTGTTCCGGATGGGCCTCTAGGCCATCCCCCCTGCGAGGCGATTGCTTTGGCCGCGGCGGCGCCTATGGTGCGCGGCGATCCGCATCCCGATATTGCCGCCATGAGCGCCAGCCCGACGATCGAGAGCCCACAGATCGAAAGCCCGGAAATCGAAAGCCCGTGCGTGAAGGTCTGCGTCATCGATCCGGCGTCCGGCCTGTGCCGCGGCTGCGGCCGCCGGCTCGAGGAGATCGCGCGCTGGGCCTCGATGGGCGCGGCGGAGCGCGGCCGGATCATGGCGGAGCTGCCGGCCCGCCGCATTGCAGCCGGATCCGCGGACTGAGCCGATGCGCCGCAAGCTGCTGCTCCTCGTGCTGCTGATCATCGTGGCGACGCTGGCGATGCTGGCGCTGACGCAGACGCACGATCCGATCGGCGGGTTGCTCTACCAGGACGACCTGCTGTCGCTCGGCCGCAAGGTGGTGTGGGCCGTGGTTTTCGGCGTGCTCGCGGCCATGCTGTTCCGCGGCCGGCTGACCCGCGCCCTGCAGGCGATCCTGTTCTGGGTCGCGCTCGCCGCGGTGCTCGGCGTCGGCTACGCCTACCGCTATGAGCTGCGCGAGGTCGCCGACCGGGTGCTCGCCGAGCTGATGCCGGGGCGGCCGGCGACCCGCGGCCATACCGTGGAGATCGTGCGCGCGCATGGCGGCGACTTCGCGGTCTCGACCCACGTCAATGGCGCGCATGTGCCGATGCTGCTCGACACCGGCGCCAGCAGCGTGGTGCTGACGCCGGAGGCGGCACACGCTGCCGGGCTGCCGACCGGCTTCCTCAGCTATTCCGTGCGCGTCGACACCGCCAACGGCCATACCCAGGCGGCGCCGGTGATCCTCGACCGGATCGCGGTCGGCGGCATCACCGAGCGCGCCGTGCCGGCGCTGATCGCGCAGCCCGGCCAGCTCAAGACCAGCCTGCTCGGCATGAGCTTCCTCAACCGGCTGGAGAGCTGGGAGGTGCGCGGCACCCGGCTGGTGCTGCGCGGCAGCCACGCCAGCGCCACGCGCTGAGCCGCGCGCGCCGCGCGGTCAGATCAGGCTGATGACGAAGCGCAGCGCGACCGACAGCATGAACACGCCGAACGCGATCTCGAGCCGGCGGCGCGACAGCCGGTGCGCGAGCCGCGCGCCGAAGCTGGCGCTGAAGCTCGAGATCGGCGCCATCAGCACCACGCCGATGATCGAGACGAAGCCGAGCGACAGCGGCGGCAGCAGCGGCTGGTAGCGCCAGCCGGCGAGCACATAGCCGATCATGCCGGCGATGGTGACCGGCACGCCGACACCGGCCGAGGTCGCGACCGCCTGGTGGATCGGCACGCGGTAGAGCATCAGCGCCATGCTGGAGATCGCGCCGCCGCTGACGCCGATCAGCGAGGAGGACAGGCCGACCAGCAGGCCATAGCCGGACATCGCCGCGCGCCCCGGTAGCTTGTCGCCGAGATGCCAGCGGTTGTTCCAGAACAGCGTCTTGAGGCCGAGCGACGCGGTGATGATGACGAAGGCGAGCTTGAACACCGCGGCCGGCGCCAGCGCCGCGGTCAGCGCGCCGATGGCGACGCCGCATATGGCCGGCAGCGCCCACTGTCGCACCACCGTCGGCAGCGCCGCGCCGCGCGCCGCATGCGTCCGGTAGGAACGGATCGTGGTCGGCACGATGATCGCGAGCGAAGTGCCGATGCAAAGCTGCATGCGCACTGCTTCCGGCACGTCGAGCGCGCGGAATACCTCGTACAGCACCGGCACGATGATGCCGCCGCCGCCGATGCCGAACAGGCCTGCGAGCAGGCCGGTGACGATGCCGCCTGCGACGATGACCGCGACGAGCCAGAGAATTTCGGACAGCGGGACGCCCTGCACCCGGGCACTCCGGAAGGAATCTTTTATGCCGCGGCGGTGTGCGCCAGTTCGCCGTTCTTGTCCAGCGCAGGACTGCCATGCAGCGGCGCGCTCTGCTCGGGAATATGCGCCAGCGCCGCCAGCAGCACCGTGGCGTCGGCGCCAGGCTTGACCGCATCGGTCGCGAGATGGCGGCGGAATGCGCGCGCGCCCGGCACGCCGCGGAACAGACCGAGGATGTGGCGGGTGACGGCATGCAGCCGCGCGCCGCCGGAGAGCACGCGCTCGACATAAGGCAGCAGCGCCAGCACCGCCTCGCGCGGCGAGGCGACCGGCGCAGCGGCGCCGTAAAGCACGGGATCGACCGCCATCAGCCGCCACGGCTCCTGATAGGCGGCGCGCCCCATCATCACGCCGTCGACATGCGCGAGCTGCTGCTGCGCCTGCGCGATGCTGCCGATGCCGCCGTTGATGACGATGGTCATGTCCGGCATCGCCGCCTTGAGGCGATGCACGCGACCGTAATCGAGCGGCGGCACATCGCGGTTCTCGCGCGGCGACAGTCCTTTCAGCCAGGCCTTGCGGGCATGCACGATCAGCGCGTCGACGCCGGCCTCGCGCACCGCCTGCGCCATCGCGGCAAGCGCGGTCTCGGGATCCTGATCGTCGATGCCGAGCCGGCATTTCACCGTCACCGGCACGCGCACCGCGCGCTTCATCGCCGCGACGCAGTCGGCGACGAGCCGCGGCTCCGCCATCAGGCAGGCGCCGAAGCGGCCCTCCTGCACGCGGTCGGACGGACAGCCGACATTGAGGTTGACCTCATCATAGCCGAAGTCCTCGGCGATGCGGGCACTGTCGGCGAGCGCGCGCGGATCGCTGCCGCCGAGCTGCACCGCGACCGGATGCTCGGCCGGATCGAAGCCGAGCAGCCGCGCCCGGTCGCCGTGCAGCACGGCACCGGTCGTCAGCATCTCGGTGTAAAGCAGCGTTCGCCGCGTCAGCAGACGATGGAAGAACCGGCAATGCCGGTCGGTCCAGTCCATCATCGGCGCAATAGAGAATTTCCTATTTATTTCAATCATTTAGAAGCCGCAGGGGATTGGACGGACTGACATTGCCGACTTTCTATGTATTTGAAATTCCGAGATTTTGCGACCTACCTGCCGATTTCTGCCCATTTCCGCGAGGTCCCCTGATGACACTCAACACCGCGTTCCTGCTCATGGCCCAATATAGCGGCAAGGCAATCATCCCGCTCGCGGACGTGTGTCGCGACTACTTCTCGCATCTAACGCCGGAGAAATTGGTGAGGAAAGTCACGGCGGGCCAGATTGCATTGCCGATCGTTCACATCGAGCGCAGCCAGAAGAGCGCGAGAGGTGTTCATTTGCAGGATTTGGCGGACTACCTCGACAAGCGGCGAGCAGAGGCGCTGAAGGAATACACTCAACTGCATGGTTAGCCGACGCGTGAGCCAGAATCACTCCTAGTCTTCCTCAGGCCACTGTCTTCGCCGAAGCTCGTGGTCGGCCTCGGATCGGCGTTGTTCCGCTGCGATACTGCGGTCGAGCGTTCGTTGATATCGTTCCGCGAAAGCGCGGACCTTTGGCCGTGTATCGGTCAGCCACGGCGCAACTTCTTCTTTCTTTCGTTGATACGCCTCGACGAAGCCAAACTGGCCGGAAACGACGCCGGTGCTTTCCAGGATGACCTCGATCTCATTCAGCCGCTTGTCATCCTCCGGAAGTTTATCGACGACCTCCTTGCAGACATCATGCAACACGGGTTGCCCTTGATACGTTCGCAGGATCGTCAGGACGAAATCAATTGCAGCGTCTGTCCCCTCCTGAACGACGGCGATGAGCTTCGCGCCCAACGCTTGGCTGAAGCCCGGATAGACGTTGTGGAGCAGCTTGCCGCCACGATATTCAAACAGGCTTTGGTTCTGAGCGAACCAACTCCGGACTGTATCGACCGCGAATGACGGGTCCTGAGACAGCGGCTGCACCAGCTCGTGCAGTTGGAACGGGATATCTTCGTAGCGTTCTTCGTCGCGCTCCTTGGTCGCAGCGCGATCCAAACGCGCCTTGAAGAAGCGCCAGACAGAGCGCGGATATGTGCCCGCGATCGCTCTCAGAATGTGCTCTTCATCGTGATCGATGCGCGGGCATAACACCAGGTTCTCCAGCATGACCTCGCTTTGGGGTTCTGATAGGTGCGTGAGGAATTCGCCGAGCTCCGGCATAAACCAGACGGCACGCGCCCACCGCGTGTCGTTCAATTCGGTGAACAGCCGCATGCCTGGGATGACGATCGAATCCACCAGGTCGAACGTCTTGTTGGCTACGATCGCTGCGATGAGTTCAATGACAGCGATCATGTCTTTCGTGTCGAGGGCTTTCTGACCTGCTTTGCGCATAAGCGCTTCGGATGCGCCCTTCGTGAAGCGCAGGTGGCGCGCAATGGCAGCAAGATGCTGGCCTTGCTCGATCCAGCGTTCCATCAGCTTGAGGGCGGCATCTGCTTGATCGCTCTCGCCCAAGCCATGCAGCACAGCAGGCAAGAAAGGGGTCAACACTTCATCCCCCTTCCTGAGGTAGCCAAACACGATCCCGGGGCTGCGTTTGGAGAGCTCTTTGAGAAACTCGCCGAAGCTCGGGAACGTGGCCATGTCGTTCGATTTCACGGACGCGTAGCGGCGAATGCGTTCGTACCAGGCGTCGGCGGTATCGGCCGAGACCGAAGCCACATATTCGGTGACGCGTTCCGCGCGATACGCCGCGGTGCCCTGGATATCCATCGCGTCGCCTTCCCATTGCAGCGGGAAGACAGACTGGTACCCGACTAGGGTTTTGAAGCGTACAAACTCGTCGCGAGCATTCGCCCTGTCCCGGAACCGCTCGATCGCGGTAATGACGGCTTTCGCCTTCTCGGCCGTTGGCGTATCGCTTTTTCCTTGCGCTTCGGCGAGCCCTTTGGTGCGACGATAGAGCCAGAGGTAGTGGTGTTCGATTGTTTGCAGGATTTCGAAGTCCTCGGCCTCGGCCCGATCGGCGAAGAACTCGACGATCCGAAGCGTGTTATCGAGCACCATCACGGTGATCGCGTCGCCGTACCCCGCGTTACCTGGCAGACGCATCGCCTGATCTAGGGCGTGAACCGTGTTCCGTTTCTCGTCCTCGGTGTTGGCGTCGCCATACATACGGAAAAGGAGGTCAACGAGCTTGTTGCGGATCGCGCTCAGTTCTTCCGATGGCTGAACCGCTCCGCGCTGGAGTGACACCGAGTCGAAGTACCACGTGCTCCCGGTGAGCTCCGGATTCAAAATTTCGTCCGCGATCTTCACCACGACCGGGCGTACCGCGGCTCGGTCGGCATCGCTAAGCGCTGAAATGGCTTCTTGCAGCATCTTTTGCACGGCGCAGCCGGCCTGGCGCCAGATGCTGAGATTGTTGTGCGCGAGGCGTTCGACGGTCTTGAGGACTCGCGTCCGCTCTTCGTCGGTCGTGGCCGACACATACAAATCGCACAAGACTCGGAACGTTTCCTGTACGTCGACGTATCGCAGCTCCTCGATTATCTCCAAACCGGCATCGACAACCCGTTCTGCGGTGTGCCCCGGCATGTTGCCCAAGGGCGTTTCGATCTCTTTGACCGGACTGTCGTGCGCGCCCTTGATCGCTGTAACAATCGCGCGCATGACCTCAGGCGTGATGGATGGCACGTCGTCGTAGAACGGGAGCAGGTCGTTCTTGATACGGCGCAGATGCTCGAACCGATCGTTGTTGTTATCGGCGGTTCGCAGCGCATCGATTGTATTTCGATCGAAAAGCTCCTTCCCCTGTTGCAGCCGTTCGAAGTCGTGCTGCACCGTTTGGAACTCGTACCCCGCGGGGAGCAGGTACTTGTTCATGATCTTCGTCAGCCGCTCCTTGATCGCGGCGAATTGCTTGGTGCCAAACCCCTTAATGTCAGGCTGGTGGTACAGGATGTCGTGCGTGGTCTCCGCCCACGCGTGATTAAGGATGGTCTGCATTTGAATTTCGCAGCGAAGCCCACGGAATTTTCGGTACTCCGGGAGCGCGAGGCGTTCGTCAGTTAGAGAGACGAGGTAGTGGATAGCGAAATACAGGTCTTCGGCCGGCCGATCGGTCCCGACCGCGTGGTGGATTTTCGATCCATCAAAATCGACCTTGAAATTCTCGAATATCAACCGCGAGCTTAGGAAGCGGTCGATGTCCGTGTTGGTGTAGAAGACGAGGCGACAGCCGGCGAGGTCCTTGAGCTCGGTCTCGATCAATTTGGATTCAGACAAACCACGCTCGCCGAGCTTTCGGCGAAGCGAATCGATGCCTTTGGCGCGGAAACTGATCTGTTGAACGTGAAAATCTTGACCGCTGTCATCAATCGCGGCGCGAAGGATTCCCGCCACGGTGCGCGCAAATTCCTCATATCGAAAATGTCCCTCGCGGGAGTAATCGTCGTAATTCATTTTCCCATACTGCAATTAATTGTGCGTCACCTCACACATTCGCCGAAATCGGCTTACAGCAAACTTACAACACGGAACTTTTCGCACAGGCTAAGTCGTTGTAGCGACTCGCAAACTTCAAACAGTCCGCCCCATCCATCATGGGGGCGACGGAGAACATTATCCTATTGTTCTTGTGTTGCGTCTCTTGTCTATTCAGGTCATTTTTGCGCGGCCTGTTATAATCCTCATTTCAGCCAATTGCGCACATTTTTTCTTGCATCCAGACAAGGGAACAGTGCCAGCGGGTCGAAGTTCGCGGTCAGGAAGCGCGCTGACGCTTTAGCGATGTGCACGCATCCATGAAATCCGGGTCACGGCGGCGCAAATCTCAGGTGAATCACCTGAGATCAAGAAGATGGATATCGTGATGTTCAGAGATCGAGAACCAGCAGGCCGGATTTGGCACGCGACACGCACACCAGCAGGCCGTCGCCAGCCTCGCGCTCCGCATCGCTCAGCACGTCATCGTTGTGCTCAAGCTCGCCGGAGAGAACGCGGATGAAGCAGGTTCCGCAAATGCCGGCACGGCATGAATTGGTGATCGTATAGCCCGCCTCTTCGAGAACCATGAGCAGGCTGGTGTCGGGCGGCACGACCAGCCGCCGGCCGGAGCGCGCCAGTTCGACTTCGAATGCACCCTTTGGCAGAGCGGCACCCTTGGTGCTCGGTGCGAATCGTTCGCGGTGCAATGTGCCTATCGGCCAATCGCTGCACCGCTTTTCGACAGCGTCGATTAGCGCCTCCGGGCCGCAGCAGTAGACCTTGGTACCGTCCTCGTGGCGATCGAGAAACCGCGGCAGATCGAGCAGGCCGCACTCATCCTGCGGGCAGATGTGAATCTGTCCACCCCGCAGCGCACGCAAAGTGTCGATGAAAGCCATCGCGCCTCTGGTCCGCCCGCCATAGACCAGCGTCCATGGTTTGCCCTGCGCTGCGATCTGTCGCGCCATGGCCAAGATCGGGGTGATGCCGATGCCTCCGGCAATGAAAAGATAATGCTCGGCATCGACGAGGCGGAAATTGTTGCGCGGCCGGGACACCTGCATTCTGTCGCCCACGGCGAGATGGTCGTGAATGTACCGGGAGCCGCCCCGGCTCGCCGTCTCACGGAGCACGGCGATCGTCCATGCCCGGTTGTTCCGGCAGTCCCCGCACAGCGAATACTGCCGCACGACATTGTCCGGCAGCATAACGTCTATATGCGCGCCGGGAAGCCAGGCCGGCAGCAACTCGCCATCCGGCAATGCCAGATCGAGCGATACCACGCCCTGAGCTTCGGCGCGCTTCGCGACGACGGACAAATCCAGGATCGCCGGCTCCGCCGAGCAGGATGACGAGAAAGCCTCGGCCGTCGCAGCTCTGACGGAGCGTACGGTCGGAACGCCCATTACGACGCCATTTTGGCGAGGGCTACCGACTCCGGCGTAAAGGTCTTCCATGCGAGGTCGCGCATGCCCCGCATGGCGCGCAGGATTTCCTGCCGATCGCCATCGGTGCGAGCATAGGTCGAGAGGATCTGCCGGCCGAGTCCTGTGTGGAACTTCTCGTCGGTCTCGATCCGCTTATAGATCCGCATCACCTCATCCAGGCCGTGCCGCTCAGCCGCGCGGAACGTCGGCTCGAAGCTACCCGAAGCCGAGGTTTCGGACGTGAACCATGCCGCGATCGCCGCCAGCGGATGCCGATCAAGACAATCCCAGAGGAATGAACTCCATGGCTCGACTTCGGTGGGGAGCGCAGTCGGAACAGTTCCGCCAAGCGATTCAATCGCCCGGCCGACCATTTCGTAATGCTCGGCTTCCTGGAACGACTGCTTCGCCAGGAGCGTGATGTGATTGCGCTTGAACCCAAGGCCATAGCGCCGGATTTGCTCATTCAGCAGAAAGACGTAATCAATTTCCCGCCAGCATCGCGGCTCAAGCCAGCCGGACAGGACCTTAGGATCCGGGTTGCGATCAAAAGCTACGAAAAAATCTTCGGAGGCTTGCCGGGTGCGCTGGAACACAGCATCAAGAATTTCATCGACTTCGGCACTGATGCCGTCAAGACCGTTTCCACCACGCACGTTGCGAACGTCAACCATCGCATATCCTCTCTGGTCTTCCCCCGCACGGCCCACATAATCCGGGGCGCGATCGGCGTTCGTCGTTTTTCGCATCATTAAGTGAGGCATGCGGTGCGCTGCACAAGCCGGAATTGCTTGTGATCTGTTTTAGAAATTGTAAAATGACGTCACCGTAAGCTGATGCACGAAAGTTGACGTATAAAAACTGACACAGAAAAAATTGACGCATAAAAACTGACGCACAAAATTGACGCATATGGCCTCAGGTCCGGATTGGCACGGATCCAGCATCTCACTCCATGACAGGCAGCGGATCGCGACGCGATCGGCAGAACCACATGAGGGACAGGTTTGGCCAAGCTACCTAATCTACGGGCTCTCCAAGCTTTCGAAGCAGTCGGTCGCCTAGGTAGTGTCACTGAGGGAGCCATCGAGTTAAACGTATCGGCCGGCGCTGTCAGCCAGATGATCCACAAGGTCGAGCATATGCTCGGCGTTACCTTGCTGGAGCGCCAGGGCAAGCGGCTGCAGCTCACCACGCTCGGCCGCCTCTATTATAATGAGCTGGCCGTGGCATTCGAACGCTTGCGCAACGCGCAGGAAATTCTCGAATACGCCAGGATGACAGAGAGTCTCGTTGTTAGCTGTCTGCCGTCCGTCGCCAGCAAATGGATCGGCCGGCAATTGCACCACTGGCAGGCAAGCCATCCCGGCGCGTCCATCCATCTCATAGGCAGCGAGTTGGAAGAATGCGTCGAGAAGCAGATCGATTTCCGCATCACCTACGGCGAAAATGTCCGCGCTTTCCAGCACTATGTTGAGCTGTTCACCGACTGGGCCGTCCCCGCCTGCGCACCGGCGCTGCTGCGCGACCACCCGGTGAATTGTCCGCGCGATATTCTTGCCGCTCCGTTGCTCGGCATCAACTGGGGGCCGAAGCAAAGCTTTTTGCCAAGCTGGGATCACTGGGCTGCCCAGATGAACCTCGCCGATGTCGATACGACCCCATCGCTGACTTATTCATTGTCGGCGCTAGCGATCGACGCGGCGGTCGACGGCCGCGGCTTCGTTTTGGGCCAGATCTCGATGATCGGCGAAGACATTGCCGCTGGCCGGCTGGTGGTTCCCATCGACTCACGCATCAAGATGCTGGCGCCGTATTATCTGGCCTGGGATCGCGCTGCCCTGGAGAAACCGCTGGGTCCTGCATTTCGGACCTGGGTGATCAGCATCGCCAAACGGCAAGCGGTTGCTTCGGCACCGCAGCACTGACGCCGGTTCCGGCACGGTCCGCTTCTTCCCTCCCGCACGAGCCACTCTGGCGCGGCCAGAGGCATCTGCTGCCGTTTGTCTGCGCAGGTGCACGCGGATTACGCTCCGCACTCGGCAATCACTCATTTTATGTTTTCTAAATCACATAGCACAGAAACACAGCTTGTCTGCTGGTTCGATCATTTCAGTATCAACGGGAGGAGCAGCCATCCAACCGTGCCGGGACGTGCGCGGGCGGCTGCGTGTTCGCCGTGTCGGCATCAAGCGCCGACGCGGTGATGCGGCATCAAGGAGGGGTTACGCATGGCGACCAGCACGGAAGTCCCATCAGGCGAGGTGTCGCGGACCTGGGTCGGCACCGCCGCACTGATCGGCACCACGATCGAGTTCTACGACTTCTATATCTTTGGTATCGCGTCTGCTCTGGTCTTCAATAAGATCTTCTTTCCGACACTCGATCCGGTCGCCGGCACGATCGCAGCCTTTGCCGCTTTTGGCGTCGGCTTCGTTTCGCGACCTCTCGGTGCGATGCTGTTCGGCCATTTCGGCGACCGCATCGGCCGCAAGGCCACGCTGATCGCTTCGCTGCTGACGATGGGTATCGCCACCGTCGTCATCGGGCTTTTGCCGACTTACGCCGATATCGGCATCTGGGCTGCGGTCCTGCTGTCGTTGCTACGCTTCGTGCAGGGCATCGGCCTGGGTGGCGAATGGGGCGGCGCGGCGTTGCTGGCGACGGAATATGCGCCCAAGGAAAAGCGTGGATTGTTCGGCTCGCTGCCGCAGCTCGGTGCAGCGCCTGGACTGCTCCTCGCCAATGGCGTCTTCCTTGGCCTGAATCTCGCCCTCACCCCGGAGCAGATGATGAGCTGGGGTTGGCGCGTACCGTTCCTGGCAAGTTTTATCCTGATCATCCTCGGCCTCTATATCCGACTGAGCATTGCCGAGACCCCGGTCTTCCGGCGGGTCATCGCGCGGCAGGAGCAATCAAAGGCGCCAGTGCTCGCCGTCATCAAGAGTCAGTTCCCACAGGTTGTCCTGGGCGGGTTCTCGACCGCGATTACCTACGTCCTGTTCTACACCACGAGCACGTTCGGGCTGACCTACGGCGTCGCGACGCTGGGCTTCACGCGCTCGCATATGCTCAGCCTCTCCATGATCGCGGTGGTGGCGATGGCTGTTGCAACGGTCGCTTTCGGTATGATCGGCGACCGCATCGGCCGGCCCCGCACCATCATTCTGTCGGGCATCGCGGCCATCATCTGGGGCTTCTGCTTCTTCCCCGCGCTCGATACCAAGATTTCTCTGATCATGTGCCTGGCGATGTCGATCAGCCTCGTGGTCATGGGCGGCATCTATGGGCCGATGGGAGCGTTCCTCCCGGAGCTGTTCAAGCCCAGCATGCGTTATACCGGCGCGTCTTTGGCTTACAGCCTGGGCGGCATCTTCGGCGGCGCGATGGCTCCCATGGTGGGCGCCGAGATCGCCGCCAAGTTCGGCTCGCACGCGATCGGCTATTACATCGCCGGCATGGCCCTGCTCAGCATCCTTTCGGTCGCCTATCTGCGGAACAATATGCCGGCGAGCTTTGAGGTGGAAACGCCAGAGCGGCGTGACACTGGCCATCAACCGAAACTGGCTCCCGAAAGTGCGGCTTGATAGCGGCTTGATAAGTGTGCGCCCCCCGGCTCCCCTTTCGGAATGAGGGGAGCTCTCGTTGGCGTGATGGTGGAAGACCAGCCTCGTGCCGGACCCAGCCGGATGGCGGCGGCGATCGGCGCGCGGCTGGTAATCCGCGAACGCAGAACGGTTCAAAAACAGATTCTTGGAAAACGTCGATCGCTCCTGGCCGACAGGTCCGATACCCGCGCGCCCGTCCGCGGCTAAGGCTATCCGAAACCCGCCGAAGGTCCTGCGCTGATCGCGCGCGGCGCGTTCCCCTGACCGTCGCCGCGCGACGTCAGTGACGCATCGTCATCTCCACGGCGGTGGCGGCCGCGGCCGCCGCTGCCGCCTCATTCTCCTCGGCCGGGTAGACGCCCTTCAAGACATCATCGAAGTGTCGGCTCACGGCGTGATTGCACTCGCACGCGAGCGTGCGCAGGCCCTCGGCGTCATGCACGCGAATCCGTCCCCGGCGCGTTTCGATCACGCCGCGCTGCCGCAGATCCTGGATGACACGGCTGAGATAGCTCCGCCCTACCCCCAGCATCGCCGCGAGCTGCTCCTGCGTCAGCGCCAGATCTTCGGCTCCCGTACGCTCGACGGCCGCCAGCAGCCACTTGGCCGTGCGCTGCTCGATCGAGTGGGCCGCATTGCAGGCGACCGATTGGAACACTTGCGCCATCAGGCAATCCGCGTAACGCGCAAACAGATGGCGCAGCGTCACCGATCGTGTCTTTGCCTCCTCCAGATGATGCAGGTCGATGCGGAAGAAGGATCCGCCGCGCTGGACCTCGGCACGGGAGAAGGCGGGAAGCCGTCCGTGGCTGACGATGCCGCCGATCGCCCCCTCGCGGCCGACGAGCGCCGTCTCGATCGCCCGTCCGTCTTCGAGCACGACCAGGTATGAGATCAGGCTCGAGCCGCGCGGAAAGAAGGCAAAACGCACGGTGTCGCCCGGCTGATGCAGGACCGCCCCCATGGGGGCTGACCAGTCCTCGAGCCTGGGCCCGAGGATCGCCCAATCATCGGCTCTCAGCGCGCGCAGCAGATTGTTGTCGATCGCGTCAGGGTGGTCCGCAGGGTGTTTCATTGTCTTCTCGCAAGGCTCGTCACCTGTCTGAATTTTTCAACGCACAATTACGAGAAACGTTCACAAGTGGACAGACGAATCCCGGGCTTGTGTCTACAAGGCAACACTGACTTGGCCTCACCGAGCGCGAGCGGGAACGCATCGACTTTCCGGGCAGAACGTGCGCGGGGCTTGGAGGAAGCAGGTGGCGACGCAGGGAATGTCTTGGCGGGATGCTGCCGGCCTGCCGGCGATGCGTCTTCCACCTTCAGACAGGCATAGCCCATCAGACAGGCACACCCCATGAGCACAGGACCCCGCTCCGGCCGGGGGTATTCTTCGCTTCGGCTCTACGTCGCGGGCGAATCGCCGGGCGCGCGCCGGGCGCTCGACAGCCGAAAGCGACTCGTCACGGCATCGGACGGCAAGATCGACACTCAGGTCGTCGATATCCTTGCGCATCCGGAGGAGGCCGAGAAGGCCGGCATCCTCGCGACCCCGACGCTGTCCGATGACTCCATCGATCCGCCGCGCCGCCTGATCGGCGACATCAGCAACATTGCCGAGGTTCTCGCCTATTTCGGGTACTCCAAGAAGGACAGCGCCCCATGACAGCGACACAGGAGATTCCGGTCGATCCCGTGCTTGAACGCGTGAAGACCGGTGTCGAGGCGTTCGATGACCTGGTCATGGGTGGGCTGCCGCGCGGCCGCACCACGATTGTCGGCGGCACGCCGGGCAGCGGCAAGACGGTCTTCGCCACCCAGTTCCTCGCCCACGGCATCACCGATCTCGACGAGCCGGGAGTGTTCGTGACCTTCGAGGAATCGCCCGGCGAGATCGAGGTCAACATGGCGAGCTTCGGCTGGGACATCCGGCACTGGCGCGAGGTCAACAAGCTCGCCTTCGTCGACGCAAGTCCGCGCGATTCCGATCAGATCGTCGTCGGCGACTTCGACCTGACCGGCCTGCTCTCCCGCATCCTGCACGCCGTCAAGAATGCGAAAGCCAAGCGCATCGTGCTCGATTCGATCACGCAGCTTTTCGATCATTTCATCGCGGATCAGGCCCTGGTGCGCCGCGAGCTGCTGCGCATCGCGACGGCGCTGAAGAAGGAGGGCCTGACCGTCCTGATGACCGCCGAGCGCAACAGCGAATATGGCGAGATTTCCCGGCACCGGATCGAGGAGTTCGTCGCCGACAACGTCGTGATCCTGCGCAACGCGCTCGACCGCGAGCGTCGCCGCCGCACGATCGAGGTGCTCAAGATGCGCGGCAGCCGGCACGTCGAGGGCGAGGTGCCGTTCACGCTGGTGGGGAAACAGGGAATGGTCGCGGTGCCGCTGTCGTCGCTGCGCCTCGAGCAGCAGTCCGGCACCAAGCGGGTGACGAGCGGCAATCCCCAGCTCGACGAGATGACCAGCGGCGGTTTCTTCCGCGACAGCGTCACACTGGTCAGCGGCGCGACCGGCACCGGCAAGACCCTCCTGGTTACCCACTTCCTTGCCGGCGGCGTTGCCGCCGGCGAACGCGCGCTGCTGGTCGGCTACGAGGAAAGCCGCGGCCAGCTCTTCCGCAATGCGCGCGGCTGGGGCGTCGATTTCGAGGCGATGGAAGCGGACGGCCGACTCAAGGTGGTGTGCCTCTATCCGGAGGCTCAGACCTTGCCCGACCATCTGCTGATGATCCACGAGCTGGTCGAGGAGTTCGAGCCGCAACGGCTGGCCATCGACAGCCTCTCGGCGCTGGAGCGGATCGCGCCGGAGACCGGCTTCCGCGAGTTCCTGATCAGCCTGACCTCCTTCATCAAGAAGCGGGAGATCGCCGGGCTGTGCACGGCCACCGACAAGTCGCTGATCGGCAGTCACAGCGCCAGCGAGCAGCACATCTCGACGCTGACCGATTCCATCATCCTGCTGCGCTACATCCAGCAGGCCGACTTCATGCATCGCGGCCTTATGGTGCTGAAGATGCGCGGCAGCGACCATGACAAGCAGATCAGGCGCTTCACCATCGACAGTAGCGGCATGCATCTCGGCAGGCCCCTGGAGGATGCTCCGGATGTCTTCGACGATGCGCCGGCAGGCCGACCTTCGGCCACATGAGGAACATCATGAATCGGGAGCAAGGCCTCGCCGAGATTGTGGAGCATATCGACGACTCGCGGTTGACCGGCTTCAGCCAGCCGAGCTTTCGCCTGCTCATCGAGAACACCGCGGACGGCATCCTCGTCGTCGACCTCTCCGGTGCGGTGCTCTACGCCAATCCGGCCGCCGGAAAGATCCTCGGTCATTCGCGCGAGGAACTGCTCCATGTTCCGCTCGGCCGTCCTATTGCCTGGGGCGAAACGGCGGAAATCACGGTGCATCGTCCGGGCGGCAAGCCGGCCGACGTCGAGATGCGGGTCGTCGAGGTGGCCTGGGACGGCAAGCCGGCGCTTCTCGCCAGCCTTCGCGACATCTCGGCCCGCCGCGCCCAGGAGGAGCATCAGCGCCAGTCGCAAAAGCTCGAAGCCGTCGGGCGCCTGGCAGCGGGCATCGTCCATGATTTCAACAACCTGATCGCCGTCTTCGAATCCGGCCTGCTGCTGTTGAAGAAGCAGCTTGCACAAGATCCCGATAATCCGAAGGTCGCCAAGCTGATCGAAGACCTGCTGAAGCGCACGCAGAACGGCAGCGCGCTCACGCAACGGCTGCTCGCCTTTTCCCGCCGGCAGCCGCTGAGCCCGCAGGCCACCGACCTGAACGAGCGCATCCGATCCCTCACGGGCCTGCTCGAGCGGACGCTGGGCAGAGGCGTCAAAGTCCGGCTCGATCTGACGCCGAAGCTCCGGCCGGTCCTGATCGATCCCGACCAGCTCGACACCGCGATCCTCAACCTCGCCGTCAACGCCAGGGACGCGATGAGCGGAACCGGCGTGCTCACCATCGAGACGAGCCGGGACATCCCGAGCGACATCGGAATGATGGACGATCCGGGCAAATTCGCCCGCATCACCGTCAGGGACACCGGCTGCGGAATGAGCAAGGAGGTTTTGGCTCAGGTCTTCGAGCCGTTCTTCACGACCAAGGGCGAAGGCCAGGGAACGGGGCTGGGGCTGAGCCAGGTTTATGGATTCGTCCACCAGTCGGGCGGCCAGGTGCTGATCGAGAGCGAGGTCGGCGTGGGCACCAGCATCCATCTGTTCCTGCCATACGTTTGACCAACGGCATGACGGGAGCGGCCCGTTCGCGAACGCACGGCGCGCTACACCACGGCCCAGCGCCGGACCGCACCGGCGAATGACACCAATTCGCATTTGCAGCTATTGCCAGCGCATTGACGGGCCGCGCCGCCGCCGCTAGGCCAGCGCCGCCGCCATGCATCAGCACGACAAGGAACAGGTCGCCCTCACCTCGATCGTCGCCTCCGCCGGCCTGACTGCGGCGAAGGGCGTGGTCGGCGTGATGACGGGCTCGCTCGGCCTCTTGTCCGAGGCCGGCCATTCGCTGATCGACCTCGGCGCCACGGTGATGACCTATATCGCGGTGCGGATCTCCGGCAGGCCGGCGGACGAGGCGCGCCATTACGGCCACGGCAAGGTCGAGGCGCTGTCGGCGCTGGCCGAAACCGCGCTGCTGTTCGTGCTGGCGGCGGTTGTGATCTACGAGGCGGTGCGGCGGCTGGTGTTCCACGCCGGACCGGAGGTCGAGGCCACGATGTGGGCGTTCGGCGTGATCGTGCTGTCGATCGTGGTGGACTTCCTGCGCGCCCGCGCGCTGTCCCAGGTCGCGCACGAGACCTCGAGCCAGGCGCTCGAAGCCGACGCGCTGCACTTCTCGTCCGATCTGTGGTCGTCGCTGGCGGTGCTGGTCGGCCTCGTCGGCGTTCATTTCGACATGCCGTGGGCCGACGCAGTGGCGGCGCTGGCGGTCGCCGTGCTGATCTGCATCGTCGGCTGGCGGCTGATGCGGCGCACGATCGATACCCTGACCGATACCGCGCCGGCCGGCATTCCCGACAAGGTGCGCGCGATCGCCGCGGACGTTCCCGGCGTGGTCGCGATCGAGCGGCTGCGCGCCCGCTCCTCCGGCGAGAAGCACTTCGTCGATCTCGATGTGGCGGTGAGCCGCACTTTGCCGCTCGACCGCGTCAGCGCCATCAAGGAGCAGTTGTCGGCGGCGATCCTCGCCGCCATGCCGCGCTCCGAGCTGACCGTGACCACCGAGCCGCGCGCGCTCGACGACGAGACCGTGATGGAGCGCGTGATGGTGATCGCGCGCAACCGCGCGCTCGCAGTGCATCATGTCACCGTGCACGATATCGGCGAGCGGCTGTCGGTCTCGCTCGACCTCGAGGTCGACGGCAAGCTGACGCTGGCGCAGGCGCATGCGATCGCCGACGGGCTCGAGCGTGCGATCGCGCGGGAGATCGGCACCGATGTCGAGGTCGAGACCCATATCGAGCCGCTGCAGCCGCCCGACACCGGCCGCGAGGCGGCGGCCGAGCGCGTCGCCGCGATCGGCGCCATGCTGTCCGACATCGCCGCCGACGGCGCGACCGTGCAGGACATCCACAATGTGCGGGTGCGCGAGACCGCCGACGGCGACGTGGTCAACTTCCATTGCCGTGTCGATCCCGCGCTCACGGTCGAGGCGGTGCACGACAAGGTCGATGCGGTCGAGCGCGCGCTGCGCCGCCGCCTGCCCGGCATCAAGCGCGTGATCGGCCACGCCGAGCCGGCGCGCTGATTTCCGGCTTCTTAAGCTTTCCGGCTTCCCAAGCGGGGCCGGAACGCCTAGATCAGGCGCATGCGCACCGACACCGCCAAGCCCATCCTGCTGTCCGACTATCGCCCGCCCGACTGGCTGGTCGAGCGCGTCGATCTCGACGTCTCGCTGCATCCGGAGAAGACACGGGTGCGCGCCACGCTGCATCTCAAGCCCAATGCCGGCACGCCGACGCCGCTGGTGCTCGACGGCGACGCGCTGACGCTGACGTCGCTGAAGGTCGACGGCGCCGATGCCGCGCCCGGCAGCTTCGAGGCGGCGCCCGACAGGCTCACCATCGCGCAGCCGCCGCGGCGTCCGTTCACGCTGGAGATCGAGACGCTGATCGATCCCACCGCCAACACCCAGCTCTCGGGTCTCTACCGCTCCAGCGGCACCTATTGCACGCAATGCGAGGCCGAGGGCTTCCGCCGCATCACCTATTTCCCCGACCGGCCCGACGTGATGGCGGTCTACACCACACGCATCGAGGCCGACAAAGCGGAAGCGCCGGTGCTGCTATCCAACGGCAACCTGGTCGACAGCGGCGACCTGCCCGGCGGCCGGCATTTCGCGGTCTGGCACGATCCTTTCAAGAAGCCGAGCTATCTGTTCGCGCTGGTCGGCGGCCGGCTCGGCGTGGTCGAGGACAGCTTCACCACCATGTCCGGCCGCAAGGTCGCGCTGAAGATCTATGTCGAGCCCGGTAAGGAAGACCGCTGCGGCTATGCGATGGATTCGCTCAAGCGTGCGATGGCCTGGGACGAGCAGGCGTTCGGCCGCGAATACGATCTCGACATCTTCATGATCGTCGCCGTGTCCGACTTCAACATGGGCGCGATGGAGAACAAGGGCCTCAACGTCTTCAACGACAAGCTGGTGCTGGCCTCGCCGCAGACCGCGACCGACGCCGACTATGCCAGCATCGAGGCGGTGATCGCCCACGAATATTTCCACAACTGGACCGGCAACCGCATCACCTGCCGCGACTGGTTCCAGCTCTGCCTCAAGGAAGGGCTGACCGTGTTCCGCGACCAGGAGTTCTCCGCGGACCAGCGCTCGCGCCCGGTCAAGCGCGTCGCCGACGTGCGCGCGCTGCGCGCGACGCAGTTCGTCGAGGATGCCGGGCCGCTGGCGCATCCGGTGCGGCCGACGCAGTACAAGGAGATCAACAACTTCTACACCACCACGGTCTACGAGAAGGGCGCCGAGGTGGTGCGCATGATCAGAACGCTGGTCGGCGCCGACAAATTCCGCGAGGGCATGGACCTCTATTTCCGCCGCCACGACGGCGAGGCGGCGACCGTCGAACAGTTCGTGCAATGCTTCGCCGATGTGGCGCAGCGCGACATGACGCAGTTCATGCGCTGGTATTCGCAGTCCGGCACGCCGGAGGTGATCGCCAGCGGCACCCACGATCCGGTGACCAGGACCTACCGGCTGGAGATCGGACAGGCGGTGCCGGCGACGCCGGGCCAGCTCGCCAAGGAGCCGATGGTGATCCCGCTCGCCTTCGGCCTGATCGGCAAGGACGGCCACGACCTCGCGCTGACGCGCGAGGACGGTCAGCCGCAGGATGACGTGCTGGTGCTGAGCGCGCCGGCGCAGAAATGGGTGTTCACCGGCATCGCCGAGCGACCGGTGCTGTCGATCAACCGCGGCTTCTCC
>Ga0180222_1000395_pt1 | contig 65233 bp, 57 predicted proteins | sample eDN5th37CKraftOP_FD_151336 | JGI IMG/M metagenome (GOLD analysis project Ga0180222, IMG submission 151336) | Enriched Organic Plus compost microbial communities from Emeryville, California, USA - eDNA 5th pass 37_C Kraft OP (version 2) (version 2) ... | reverse complement strand
TCGGTCCCGCGCCGTCGCCATCGGGCGCGCCCTGGCCAGGGGGACCCCCCGCGATTCCGTATGACTTTCGTGCCACTCGCGCCGCTTGCGCCGCTTGCGCCATTCGGAGCGCGGGGCGTTCGCCGCGCCGATTGGCCTAGCCGCTGCGCGCGGCCGCCTTTATCAACGCGGCATGGCGCGCGCGGGAGAAAGGGGGATCAGCCGGCGGACCGTCCTGATCGGCGGTGGCGCCGGGATCGGGCTCGTCCTCGCCTGGGCGGTCTGGCCTCGCCGTTACGCGCCGAACCTCGCCGCCGCGGCGGACGAGACGGTCTTCAATGCCTTCCTCAAGATCGGCCGCGACGGGCGGATCGTCGTCGCCGTGCCGCAGGCCGAGGCGGGGCAGGGCGTGTTCACCAGCCTGCCGCAGATCCTCGCCGACGAGCTCGGCGCGGACTGGCGCACCGTCGCCGCCGAGCCGGCGCCGATCGGCCCGCTTTACGCCAATACCCTGCTCGCCGAGGAGGCGGTGGCCGACAGCGCGCTGCCCGGCGTCTTCGGGATCGATCGCTGGACGGCGCGGGAATATGCGGTGCGCAACGCCCTGGTGGCGACCGGCGGCTCCACCTCGGTGCGCGCCTTCGAAGGCCCGCTGCGCGAGGCCGGGGCGACGGCGCGGGCGATGCTGTGCAAGGCCGCCGCGCGGCGCTGGGACGCGGACTGGACGACGCTCGACACCCATGACGGCTTCGTCTGGAACGGCGGCAACCGCCTCGCCTTCGCCGAGCTCGCCGAGGCGGCGGCGGACGAGGACCTGTCGGAGGAGGTGCCGATGCGCGGCGGCATCGACAATCGCCTGGCCGGCCAGCTGCTGCCGCGCCTCGACATTCCCGCGAAGATCGACGGCACCGCGATGTTCGCCGGCGACGTGCGCCTGCCGAACATGGTCTATGCGATGGTGCGGATGGCGCCGCGCGGCGGCCGCCTCGTCGGGCTGGACCGTGAAGCCGGCCGCGCCGTCTTCGGCACGCTTCAGCTGTTTGAAAATCCTGGCTGGGTCGCGGTGGTCGCGACCAACAGCTGGGCGGCGGGCAAGGCGCTGGATTCGATGCGCCCGCGCTTCGAAGGCCCCGCCGACGCGCCGTCGAGCGCCGACATCGCCGGGATGCTCGATCATGCGCTGGACAATGGCCGGCCTTCGCGCGTCTTCCGGCGCGGCGCGATTAACGAGGGCCAGGACGGGTCGAGCACGATCACGCAGGCCTATTCGATCGCGCCGCTGCCGAGCGCGCCGCTCGAGCCGCTGACGGCCACGGCGCGGATGAGCGAAGAGGGGCTCGAAATCTGGGCGCCGGTGATGGCCCCCGGCCTCGCCCGGGCCGCGGCGGCGCGCGCCGTCGGGATTGCGGAGAGCCGCGTCGCGATCTTCCCGACCTTCGTCGGCTCGGGCTACGGCCGCAAGCTGGAGGTCGCGGCGGTGGAGCAGGCGGCGATCATTGCCGCGCGGCTCGGCCGGCCGGTCCAGCTCACGTGGAGCCGGATCAGCGAGATCCAGCGCGACACGTTCGGCCCGCCCGCCGCCGCGCTGATGAACGCCGTCATGGTCGGCGGGCGGATCGCCGGCTGGCGCGCGACGCTCGCCATGCCCGACGCGGCGGCGGAGGTCGCGGCGCGGCTCGGCGCGCCGGAACGCTTCTTCCGGCCCGGCGGCGCGCCGTGGGCAGGGATGGTGCCGGCCTACGGCATCGCCAATGTCGAGATCGAGCACCTCCCCGTCGCCGTCGGCATCGATCTCGGCGCCCAGCGCGGCGGCACGCAGCTGCACGGCTGTTTCTTCACCGAAAGCTTCGTGGACGAGCTCGCACGCGCCGCCGGCGTCGATCCCTTCACCTTCCGGATGCAGATGCTGGGCGAAAATCCGCGCCTCGCCCGCGTGCTGTCCACCGCGACTTCGATCGGCGGCTGGGACGGCGGCGGCCATGGCAGCGGCATGGGCATCGCCTGCCACTCGGCCTACGGTTCCCACGTGGCGACTCTGGTCGAGATCGAGCTTGGCGACAATCGTCGCATCCGCGTGCTGCGCGCGGTCGTCGCCGCCGATTGCGGCCGCGTCGTCAATCCGGAGATCGTCCGCCAGCAGATGGAGGGCGGGCTCATCCACGGCATCGGCTGGGCGACCGGCGCGCCGCTCGATTTCGCGCTCGCCATCCCCGCGATCCGCACGCTCGGCGACTATCGCCTGCCGCTGCTCCGCGACGCGCCGGAAATCGCGGTGGAACTCATCGAGAGCGACGAGGATCCGGGCGGCGTCACCGAGCTGGCGGTGCCGACCGCCGCGCCCGCCATCGCCAACGCGCTCCATGCGCTCACCGGCCAGCGCCTGCGCGGCCTGCCGCTCGCGATCGGGGAGGCGTCGTGAGGCAGCCGGCCGATCATCCTCTCCTGCCCGCCCCGAAGATCGGCGTGCTGCTGATCAACCTCGGCACGCCGAACGCGCCGGAGCCGGGGGCGGTGAAGCTCTACCTGCGCGAATTCCTCTCCGACCCGCGCGTCGTCGAAATCCCCCCGCTCGTCTGGCAGCCGATCCTGCGCGGCCTGATCCTCACCACGCGGCCCCGGAAATCGGCCCATGCCTATCGCAAGGTGTGGCTTGAGGAAGGCTCGCCACTCGCGGTGCACATGGGCCGCCTCACGGCGGCGCTGGACGGCGCGTTCGGGCCGGACGTGATCGTCGACCACGCGATGCGCTACGGCCGGCCGGCGATCTCGGAGCGGATCGACGGCCTGTTCGCGCAGGGCTGCACGCGCCTGCTGGTCGCGCCGCTCTACCCGCAATATTGCGCCGCGACGACGGCGACCGCGCTCGACGAGTCCTTCCGCCACCTTCGCCACATGCGCTGGGTGCCGGCGGTGCGAACGCTGGAGCCCTATTACGACTCGCCCGCCTATGTCGAGGCGCTCGCCGAATCGCTGCGCGGCTCGCTCGCCGCGCTGCCCTTCGCGCCGGAGGCGATCGTCGCCAGCTTCCACGGCATGCCGCGCCGCACGCTCGATCTTGGCGATCCCTATTACTGCCACTGCCTCAAGACGGCGCGGCTGCTTTCGCGCGCGCTGGGGCGGGAGCTGCGCGTCTCGTTCCAGTCGCGCTTCGGCCGCGCGAAATGGCTGGAGCCGGCCACGGACCAGGTGCTCGCGGCGCTTCCCGGCGAGGGCGTGCGCAAGGTGGCGGTGGTCGCGCCCGGCTTCGCGGTCGATTGCCTCGAGACGCTGGAGGAGCTCGATATACGTGGCCGCGCGACCTTCCTCGATGCCGGCGGGACGGATTTCGCCTACCTGCCCTGCCTCAACGATTCACCCCCCGGCCTCGAAATGCTGCGCCAGCTGATCGGGCGGGCGCTTGAAGGATGGTGGTCGGCGCAATAAGCCTCTTCCATAAGCATAAGCAGGGGAGTGGATGATGGCACGGGTCGCAATCGTTACCGGCGGGTCGCGCGGCATTGGCGAGGCGATCAGCGTCGCGCTCAAGGACGCCGGCATTGCCGTCGCGGCCAACTATGCCGGCAACGATGACCGGGCCCGCGCCTTCACCGAGCGAACGGGCATCCCGACCTATAAGTGGGACGTCGCCGATTTCGACGCCTGCGTGGAGGGCGTCGCGCGGGTCGAGGCCGATCTCGGGCCGGTGGACATTCTCGTCAACAATGCCGGCATCACCCGCGACGGCACGATGAAGCGGATGAACCGCGATGCCTGGGACGAGGTAATCGACGTCAATCTCGGCGGCTGCTTCAACATGGCCAAGGCGGTGTGGGACGGGATGAACGTCCGCAAATATGGCCGCATCGTCAATATCGGCTCGATCAACGGCCAGGCGGGCCAGTACGGCCAGGTCAATTATGCCGCCGCCAAGTCCGGCATCCACGGCTTCACCAAGGCGCTGGCGCAGGAGGGCGCGCGCGCCGGCATCACGGTGAACGCGATCGCGCCGGGCTATATCGACACCGACATGGTCGCCGCCGTCCCCTCCGACGTGCTCGAAAAGATCGTCGCGCGAATCCCGGTCGGCCGGCTCGGTCGCGCCGAGGAGATCGCGCGCGGGGTCGTCTTCCTGGTCGACGAGGAGGCCGGCTTCATCACCGGCTCGACCCTGTCGATCAACGGCGGCCAGCACATGTACTGACGGCGATGGCGGCGGGGCCGGTCAAGCGATCGGTGATGATCGCCGGCCACGCGACCTCGGTCAGCCTCGAACCCGTCTTCTGGGACGCGCTGCGCGAGGCCGCCGAGGCCGAGGGGCTGCCGCTCAACGCGCTCGTCGCGCGGATCGACGCCGCGCGCGTCGCGGCGGAGGATCCGCCCAACCTCGCCAGCGCGATCCGGGTCTGGCTGTTCGAGCGGGCGCGGCGCGGCGGCGGAAGCGCCGGCGCCTAGCGCGCCAGCAGCACCCGCGCCTGCGTCGCGATCTGGGCGAGCATCGCGGAGGTGACGGCGGCCGCGGTGCGCGCGCGCTCGACGGTGCGGCGGAACTGGCGGATGCCGCCCTCGTGCGCCGCCACCCATTTGCCGACCTCGGCCTCCGGCTTCTTGCCGCCGCGCCGCTCGAGGAAGTCGAGCCGCAGCTGCTCGAAGTCCCGCGCGAGGCCGGCGTTGAGCAGTCGCTCCCACTGGTCCTTCGGCTGGAACTGCTTGGCGGCGTTGTGCGCCCAGTCGAGGCCGAGCGCCTCGCCGAGCGCCGCATAGGCGCGGGTCAGCTCGACGACGTCGATGCCCTGCCGGCGGCCGAGGGCGACCAGCCCGATCGCGCCGTCCATCTCGAACAGCCGCGCGATCCGCTCGATCAGCGCACGTGGCGCACCGGCAGCTTCGAGCGAAGCGCGCGGCTCGCCCGCCTCGGCGCACGGCTCCGGCCGCAGCAGCCGGTCGACCGCCTCCTTGAGCCGCGTAAGCCCGTCCCCCAGCGAGGCGACGATCTCGCCCGGCCGCGCCTCGGGCGGCGCGGCGCGCAGCAGGTCGGCGACGTGGAGCCTGAGGCCGGCCGCCGCCTGCTCCAGCAGGGCGAGCCGCGCCTGCTCCGGCACGTTCGCCTTCTCGATGTCGGCCCACAGCGCCGGCATGTCGAACAGCCGCTCCGCCGCGACGAAGGCCGCCGCGACCTGCGCGAAGGAGGCGCCCTCCTCCTCGGTCAGCGCGAAAGGCGCGACGATGCCGAGGCGGTTGACGATGCGGTTGGCGACCTTGGTGGCGATGATCTCGCTCCGCAGCCGGTGCTGGAGGATCGCCTCGCGGTGCGCCTTGCGCATCGCCTCGGGGAAGGCGGCGAGCAGCTCCTCCTCCATCGTTGGATCGTCGGCGATGCCGGACTGCTCGATCGCCGCCTGAAGCCGCATCTTGGTGGAGGAGAGCAGCACCGCCAGCTCAGGGCGGAACAGGCCGAGATTCTGCTGCGCGCGGCGCATCAGCTCCTCATTGCTCTCGATGCCCTCCACGGCGCGGTCGAGCCGGCCGCTTTCCTCCAGCATCTCGATGACGCGGATGAGCTGCGGCATCGCCGCCGCCCCGCCGCGCTCCGCGATCGACAGCGCCAGCGTTTGCAGGCGATTGTCCTCGAGCACCAGCGCGGCGACCTCGTCGGTCATCGCCGCGAGCAGCAGGTTGCGCGCCTCGAAGTCGAGCCGGCCTTCCAGCATCTCGCGGTTGAGCGGAATCTTGATGTTGACCTCGTTGTCCGAGCAGTCGACGCCAGCCGAATTGTCGATGAAGTCGGTGTTGATGCGGCCGCCCTTCGCGGCGAACTCGATGCGGCCGGCCTGGGTGACGGCAAGGTTCGCGCCCTCGCCGATCGCCTTCGCGCGTACCTCCGCGCCGTTGACCCGGACCGCGTCGTTGCCCGGATCGCCGACGTCGGCGTTACTCTGCGTGCTCGCCTTGATGTAGGTGCCGATGCCGCCGAACCAGAGCAGATCGACCTCGGCCTTGAGGATGGCGGAGATCACCCGCGCGGGATCGGCCTCGCTCTCCTCGATGCCGAGCAGCGCGCGCGCCTCCCTAGACAGCGGGATCGATTTCTGGCTGCGCGGCCACACGCCGCCGCCCTTGGAGATCAGGCTCTGGTCATAATCGTCCCACGAGGAGCGCGGCAGGTCGAACAGCCGCTTGCGCTCCTTCCAGCTCGTCGCCGGATCGGGATCGGGATCGATGAAGATGTGACGGTGATCGAAAGCGGCGACCAGCTTGATCGCCTTGCTGAGCAGCATCCCGTTCCCGAACACGTCGCCGGACATGTCGCCCACGCCCGTGACGCGGATCGGCTCCTTCTGGACGTCGATCCCCATCTCGCGGAAGTGGCGCTGCACGGAGACCCAGGCGCCCTTGGCGGTGATCCCCATCGCCTTGTGGTCGTAGCCGTGCGAGCCGCCGGAGGCGAAGGCGTCGCCGAGCCAGAACTTGCGGTCGATCGCGATCTGGTTGGCGACGTCGGAGAAGGTCGCGGTGCCCTTGTCGGCGGCGACGACGAAATAGGGATCGTCGCCGTCGCGGACGACGACCTTCGGCGGATGCACCACCTTGGTCCCGACGATATTGTCGGTGATCGACAGCAGGGCGCGGATGAAAATGCGGTAGCTTTCCGTGCCTTCGGCGAGCCAGGCGTCGCGGTCGGAGGAGGGGGGCAGTTGCTTGGGATAGAAGCCGCCCTTCGCGCCGGTCGGCACGATGACCGCGTTCTTCACGAGTTGCGCCTTCATCAGGCCCAGGATCTCGGTGCGGAAGTCGTCGCGCCGGTCGGACCAACGCAGGCCGCCGCGGGCGATCGGGCCGCCGCGCAGGTGGATGCCCTCGACGCGCGCCGAATAGACCCAGATCTCGCGCCACGGCCGCGGCGCGGGCAGGCCGGGCACCTGGCTGCAATCGAGCTTGAAGGCGAGCGCCTCGGCGCCCGCCGGCGAGAAGGCGTTGGTGCGCAGGATCGCCGCGACGACGCCGCGGATGAGGCGCAGGATGCGGTCCTCGTCGATGCCCTTGACCGCGGCGAGGCCCTTGTCGATCCGCCGCTGGGCGGCGGCCACGGCCTCCTCGCGCTGGCCTGCCGCGATGGCGGGATCGTGCATCGCGCGGAACAGGTCGATCAGCCCGCGCGCCACGTCCGGCGCCTTGCGCAGCGCGTCGGCGACGGTGGCGAGGCCATAGGCCTGGCCGGCCTGGCGTAGGTAGCGGAACCAGGCGCGCAGCAGCAGCACGCCGTCGGGATCGAGCGAGGCGGCGACGATCAGCTGGTTGAACGCGTCGTTTTCGGTCCGCCCTTCGAGCACCGCGGCGATCGCCTGCTCGATCACCTCGGTGCGCGCCATCACCGCCTCGGCGTCGGCGCCCGGAATGGCAACGTGGAACTCGTGAATGTGGCTGGCGCGCGGATCGCCCTCCAGCCGCGTCGGCGTTTCCTTGAGAACGTGGAAACCGAAATTCTCGAGCACTGGCACCGCGTCGGACAGCGGGATCAGCCCGCCGTGGCGGTACACCTTCATCCGCACATGGTTCCCGGGATCGATCGGCAGCCGGTAGAGGCGAACGCCGCGCGCCTGGTCGTTCGGCAGCGCTTCGAGCCGGACGATATCCTCCGCGGCGTCCTCGGCCGGGTAGCGCACGCGATAGGGCGGTGGGAAGGAGTTGGCGTGGGCGATGGCGAGCCGCGTCGCGCGGGTCGGCCCGACCAGCTCGGTGAGCCGCGCCTCTACCGCCGGCGCCCAGCCGCGCACCATCTTGTCGAGCCGCGCGTCGAGCGCGGCGACGTCGGGCGGCGGCTGGTCGGGCGAGACGGCGTAGGTGTAGCGCAGCAAGGCGAGATCGCCGTCGCCGAGGTCCACCGACCAGGCGGTCTGCTTGCCGCCCGCGGCCTCGCCGATCATGTCGCCGATCTCGATCCGGCGGCGCGTGGTGAGCTCGTCGCGCGGCAGCCAGACGAAGGCGAAGAGGTGGCCCTTGAGCAGCGAGCGCACCAGGACCAGCGTCGGCCGGGGCCGGTCCGCGAGCGACATCGCCGTGACGACGAGCGTGCGCACCGAATCGGCGTCGAGGTTGATCAGCAGGTCGTGCGGCAGCGATGTCATCGCGTGGCGCAGCGCCTTGCCGCTGTGGCCGGCGGGATCGAAGCCGAACTGCTTTTCCAGCTCGGCGAGACGGCGGCGCAGCAGCGGCACCTGCTCGACCGGCGCGTTCAGCGCCTGGCTGGTCCACAATCCGGCGTGGACGCCGACGCCGGTGATCCGGCCCTTCTCGCGCACGGGCACGCAGACCAGGTCGAGCGGGACGCGGCGGTGGACGGGTGACTTGCGGTCCGCCTTGGCGAGCAGCGGCACCGCGCCGCCCCGCTCGAAATAGCGGATCGCGCCCTCGCTACCACCCTCGTCGGTAGGATCGCCGGGCAGGCTGAAGATGCCGAGCGTGTCGCTGGAGGGCGCATTCGGGCGCTCGATCTCGAACCCGAGCAGGGTCATCGCGCCGTCGGCGAACCATTCGAGCAGCGCGCGACCTTCCGGATCCTCGATCGCCTTCGCGTCCTCGCGCATCCGTGCCTGCATCGTGCGCCAGTCGCCGACCGCCGCGCGGACCGATTCGAGCACGGCCCGCAGCTCCGCCTGCAGTTCGGTGCGCGCCTTCGCGTCGGCCCGGTCGACCTCGAGATACATCACCGATTCCGGCGCGGCGCCCTCGCCGCCGATCCCGGTCAGCGTCCCGTCCCGGGCGCGCGCGACGTGGAGCACCGGGTGGAGCAGGCGGTGGATGATGAGACCCCGCGCCGAGATCGCCGCGGCGATCGAGTCGACCAGGAAGGGCATGTTCTCGTTGATGACGGCGAGCCGCATGCGCCGCTCGCCGAGCCGGGTGCCGGTCGATTCGATCCGCACGACCGCGCCGCGCGCCGGGCGCTTCTGCATCGCGCTCGCGACGAATTCCGCCGCGGCCGCGCGCTCGGCGTCGCCGAAGCCCTCAAGCTCGCCGGGCAGCGCTCCCTCGCACAGCGAGTGCGCGAGCGCCTCCAGCAGGCGCCGCCCGTCGGCGCCCCCTGTGACCCTGTTCTGCGACGTCATTTAACGGCCTCCCGGCTCTGAACCGGCGGGCGTGGCGGCCCGCTCGCGGGTGGCTATAGACCCGCCCATATCGGGCGGGCAAGCCGGGCGGGGCCGGGCCGAATCGCGTCCGCCGCTATTGCACTTCGATGCTTCCCCGCATCCCGAACGCGGTGTGGAAGGGATGGCTGCAGTGCAGCTCGTAACGGCCCGGCGCGGGCACGGTGAGGTGCACGTCCACGGTCTCGCGGCCGCCGACCTCGATCTTGCCGCCACGCACCTTCGCGGCGTCGGCCGGATCGATCCGCGCCGCCGCGAAGAATGCCGGCGCGGCGAAATTGTGCCCGCCGCTGGCGGTATTGACGAGCCGCAGGTCGATCGCCTCGCCGGCGCGGAGCCGGAGGGTTTCGGGCGTGAAGGAGAAACTGGAAAGCTGCACCGTCACGGTGTGCGGCGCGGCACCCTGGGCGAGCGCGGCCGCGGGCAGGGCGGCGCAGCCGAGGATGAACGGAAAGAAGCGCATATCCGGCCTCCTGTGATCCATCGCCACGGGCGCTTGGCGCATATGGGGAGGCACGGGCCGCGCGCAAGGCGCGGCGGGCGCGGGCTTCAGTCGATGCTCTTGCGGATCGCCTGCTCGGTGAGCCGCCGGTCGGCGACGGGCGCGACGATCGAAAGCCCGTCCGCCTCGCGACGCGCGACGAGCAACACGAACTCTTCCTCGCCCGGCACGTCGAGCGCGACCGAGGCGAGCGCGGGCCGCGCGCGCAGCCGCTCGCGGCGCTCGCCGAGCCTGTCGGGCCGCGCGGCCGGGCGGCGATGCGCGCGCTCGGCGGCGACGATGCCCTTGAGGGCGCCGGGGAAGGATTCGATCCGCGCCGCCAGTTCGCCCTCGGGCACGCCCTCGCGCTCCGCCCAGCAGAGGGCCGCGGCGAATTCGGTGAGGCGCGTCTTGTCGTAATTCGCGCCGAAGACGAGCTTCACGATCGGCGTCATCGGCGCGCGCGCCTGCGCTTTGAGACCCGCGTCCTCAAGCAGCTCCGCATAATCCTCGGGCGAGGCGGCTGCGGCGCGGGCGAAGTCCCAGGCGAGGCCGAGCGCGCGATAGAGCGCGGCGCGGCTGCGCTGGTCGGCATCGACCACCTCGGCGGCGGCGTGGCGCGCGACGGCGAGCCGGTCGGCAAGGCCGGCGTCGGAATCGAGCGCCGGAGCCGCGGGCGGCGCGTCGACCTCGGGCTCCTGCGGCCACAGGCTCAGCGTCGGGCCGGTGATCTCGTTCGGTTCGGGACGGATGTCGGCGTCCTCGAGGTGCGCGGCGGGGCCGTCGGCCCAGATCGGCGTGTCGCTCGGCGTCGGCGCGGCGGCGACCGCCAGATCCACCTCGGCGGCGAGCGCGTCGGCGACGTCGGGCTCGGCGATCTCCTTCCAGTTGATGACGCCATAGACGAAGTCGATATCGTCGGAATCGGAGGAGAGCGGCATCAGGATGCCGCGATAGAGGGTCGGGTGGCCGCGCTGGCCGATGAACTCGGCCTCGAAGCCGATCGGCGCGCGGTTGGCGATGATCTGGAGATAGTGGTCGGTGAGACGCGACAACAGCGAGCGGCCGGGCACGTCGGCGACGCGCTCGATCGAATGGTCGAGCCCGCACTCCTCGCGCAGCGCCGCGCCGAGGAAGGCGATGGTCGGGTTGCCCGAATCGGAGGAAAAGTCGAGCAGCACGCTGTGCGGGCCGAAATCGGCAAGGCCGGCCGGATCGATGTCCCGGATCGACGGAAAGGGCCGGTCGCGCAGCAGCGAAACCCAGTAATTGTAGGCGCGCACGTGCATGCGGCGCTCGTCCACGCCGATGGCGGGCGGCCGCTCGGGCGTCGGCTCCTCATCGGCGCCCCACGCCGGCGCGTCCTCCTCGAAACCCCGCAAATTGTCCATCGTGAGGGCGTCCCCCGGCAGGCGATTGAATCGCCGCCAAGGTGCCCTGTGAGCCGTTGAAATATGGTTAAGGACCCGGCCAGATTGCCCGCCCGCTTGTCAACGGCGAGGGCCGCTGATAAGGCGCCGCTCTCCCGCAGGGCGCCGCTTTAGCTCAGCCGGTAGAGCACATCATTCGTAATGATGGGGTCGTCAGTTCGAGTCTGACAAGCGGCACCACCCTTTCTCTCGTGGGGCGCTACAACCCCGCCCCGACATGGGCGCTGAAGGCCTAGTGTCGAGTGCTGCCGCAATCCGGCACAGGTTGATCACAATGACGTTTGAGCCGTTGCGGCGATCATCTCGTCAGTGCTCATCGTGGCTGCGCCAGCAGAGCGCTCGCTATCGGCGGCCGAGAAGGCAGCGATTACTCACGTTCTCGAAGAGAAGCTTGTCGATCCCGCTTCGGCCCAATTCAGGTTAGGGCCGATACGTCCAGCTTCCGAGCACTACTCCGGTCTGATCAATGCCAATAACCGCATGGGTGGTTACAATGGATTTGAACCGTTCATGGTGCGGTTTAAGCCCGACCACACGATCGAGATTGCGCTCATAGCGGGCGACGGCAAAGGGCCGGGCGGCGTTCCAGAGGCACACCAGAGGCACAGATGAGCGGCACGTGTCGTCAGATGATCCGCGAGACGTGCGTTCAGAACAGCTGCAAGACTGATCTGAAAAAGTCGATGTAGGTGCCATTGACGGCGTAATCATCGACGTAAGCGCGAGCCTCGCCCCGAAGCGTAGGGCTTGGCCTCGATGTGAGGCGCCGCTTATAAAGATCGAGGTGGAACGGGGGAGTAGGGCGGCGTGGCCGAGAAATATGTGAAGCCGGAAAGGCTATGGCTTCGGATGCATCCGGAGTTCTCGGAGAAATGGGTTCAGCAGTGAGTCGCGGACGATCCCTCGATCCTAGGCCTCGGGGATCTGGTCCTCCGCGATCAGGAGCGCATCCATCCCCGCGCCGGTCTGCCTAAGTGACTATTCGCCGCCGCAACAATGTAGTGCAGGGCCGGTTCGGTGGAGCGCCCAAGCCGCGCTGGACGAGCGCGAACGCTTACTCTCGCGCCCCGAAAAGGGCACGGCGCAGCGGTTGGCTGGCATTCGTTCCGCTGTGGGGCGGTGCTGCGCTACTCGGCACTGCATACGGGGCGGGTTGGCTGAACGGCGTCGGTACGGCGGATCAGGCGCAGGCGGTGGCGAGCGTCGGGACCGGCGAAGTCACCAGCTTCTCCTTCTGTCATGTGGGAGCCGGTTATAACTGCGTCGTGGACGGCGACACGATCTGGCTAAGGGGTCAGAAGATCAGGATTGCCGACATAGATGCGCCGGAGACTCACGATTACCGCTGCCCATCCGAGAAGGAGCTGGGCGATCGAGCGAGGCGGCGTCTGCACGATCTGCTGGAAAGCGGTGCGGTCACATTCCAGAACATCGACAGGGACGAGGATGACTACGGACGCAAGCTCCGGATCGTGCTCGTCAATGGGGAGAGCGTCGGGCGCACGCTCGTTAACGAGGGCCTTGCCCGCTACTATGGCAACGGTCGAAGGCCTTGGTGCTGACGCTCACTGCCCGTCAAGAAAGCCGAACAATTCCTCGCATCATCGGCGTCGCTCGGTGACGATGCGGTAGTAGGCATCCGGCCTCCAGTCGGCGCATTCGGCAATGATACGATCAAGGCCAATGGTATCGTGCAGACTCGTTTCATCGATCACCGCCTCGCGCCTGGCAGGCGTCACCGCTCCCCAGATGAGATTGGCCCCATCGACCGTCATTTGCTGGCCGCGCACTTTCCAATCTCGCGATCCCGGCGCGTCGCCGCGCGCCGCCACAAGGAAGGCATCGAACGCTGGCTTGTTGTGGCGGTTCAACCGCTACGCTCGCCCGCAGCAGCCCGGGCCCGGCGCCGGGACGGCGGGGGGGGGGCAGCATGTCCCCTTGGCGGCATTGGCCGAAAGAGCGGTCGGCTCCGGGCCCTCGCCATAGACGGTGGCTTCCCCGTTGGTGAGGAAGGTCTCCCACAGGACGCCGTCCGGATCGCTGATCCAGCTCTTCTCCGACCCGGCGTAGCAGCAGGTGGTCGCGCCTTCCTCCAGCACGGGGCGGTCGGCGGCCTTGAGCCGGCCATAGACCTCGCGAAGCTCCTCGTCGCTTTCGACCTGGATGCCGAGATGCTCGATTCCCTTCGTCGCGTGGTGGCCGGAGGAGATGGCGAAATTGACGCGCGGATCGTCGAGCATCCACTTCGCATAGTCGGGCTTGATCACGGTCGGCTCGGCGTCGAACAGGGTCGAGTAGAAGCGAACGGAACTGGCGATATCGGCAACGCCGACGTGCACGTGCAGGCGCTTCATGGGCACTTCCTTTCCTGGTCGGGATGACAGTCCGCCGGCTCGCAATCGGCGCCGGCGCAGCAATTCTCGACGAGATAGGCCAGCAGGGCGTTCATCGCCGCATAGTCGGCCGTGTAGATGAGCGAACGCCCCTCCCGCCGCTGCCGGATCAGCCCGGCGCGGGTGAGGTGCGCAAGATGGAACGACAGGGACGAGTTCGGGACGCCGAGCCTCTCGGCGATCCGTCCCGCCGGCAGGCCGGCCGGCCCGGCCTGGACCAGCAGGCGATAGAGCGCCAGGCGATGCTCCTGGGCGAGCGCGCCGAGCGCCGCGACGACCGCGGGCGATGTCATTTCCATGACCATCGAAATATCTGCTCCGCGCCGGCGGAGTCAACAGAAATTTCGATAGATATCGAAATGACTTCGGCGCGGGCCCGCGCCACCGATCGGGCGGCGCGAGCCCGGCGGGCGCGGTGCGCCTACTGTTCGGCCGGCGCCTCGCAGGAGAAGCTGGTCGCCGCGGCGGTGGATCCGGTGCCGCGATAGACCGCGCGCTGCGGATAGGGGCAGAGCGGGCGCTGCATCGCGATCCGGCCGGGCTCGTCCCCGGAGAACCTGGTGGCGATGATGCGCTCCGGCGCCTCGCCCCGCTCCGACCAGGCGATCAGCGCGGAGAAGAGGTCGTGCCGCGCGTCGTCCGACGGGGGCCGCGGCGGAATGCCGAGCGTCGTGTTGAACGCGTCCGGGCCGGTGCCGCCACCGCAATGCATCATGCCCGGCGCGAGGAACAGCCGCGCGCTCTCGGCAAGGCGGCTCGTGCCGCCCAGCTGCGCGGCCTGGCGATCGAAGAAGGCGACGCTCTGGCCGGGCGGAACGAGCGTGTCGGCGAGCCCGTGGAAGACGATCAGCTTGCCGCCGCGCGCCGCGAAGGCGGCGAGGCTGCCGCGCGTCGCGTCGTTCACGATGGCGTCGAGCCTGGCGTTCACGATCGGCATGTCGCGCTCGAAGTCGAAATCGCGCCAGTTCCAGTCCGCGCCGAACACCCATTTGAACAGCGCGCCGAAGGGCAGCTGGCCGTTGATCGCCGTCTGCAGGAAGGACCATCCGAACGTGTCGGGCATCTCGCTGCCCGGCAGCCAGCCGTAGAAGAGCGGCCGGCCCGAACGGTCGGTCGGCCCGGAATAGAAGGCGCGCGCCGTCGCCACCTCCCCTTCGGTCAGGCAGTTGTCGCTCGCACCCTCGCGGCACAGCAGGATACCGGGATCGAAGCTGCAGCTCAGCGGATCGGAGATGAAGCGGTCGCCCGCCAGCGCATGGCCCTGCCGCCAGCAGGTGGCGATCGCGGCGCGGTTGAGCAGCGCCCGTTTCGCGGGCGAGAGTAGCCGCCCATCGGCGCGGTTCGCCGCGGCATAGTCCCACAGCACGGCGGCATGGCCCCAGGTCCGGTCGATCACCGGCGCGCCGACCAGGATGGCGTCGTAATCCTGGGGATAATAGAGCGCCTCGATCAGCCCCATCTGCCCGCCGGTCGAGCAGCCGGTATAGTAGGACCGGCTGGCGTTCCGGCCGTAGAAGGCGCGCGTGATCGCCTTGCCGGTGGTCGTCATCACGTGGGCGGACAGGCGGCCCCAGTCGAGCCACTGGCGCGGGCGGTCGAGGAGCGCGTCGCCCTCCAGCGGCGTCGCGGGCGCGGTGCCGGCGTCCGTCGTCGCGGTCGCGAAGCCTCGCCGCAGCCCCTCGACCATGCCGGAATAGCCGAGCGCGAAGGTGCCGGCGAAGCCGCCGCTGCCATTGCCATGGAACACGCCGGTCCACCCCTCGACGGGCAGCCACAGCTCGACGCCGACATCCGAGCCGGGCTCGGCGCGCACGCGTGCGACGACGCGGCAGAAGCCGGGATAGCCCGGCACCTCGCCCGCGATCGAGGACTGGGTCGGCCGGGCGGGAACCAGCGTCGCGGTGTCGATGGTCGTGTTCGGCAGCCTGAGGTTGGCGAGCGCGGCGCAGCGGGCGCTAGCGTCCGGCGCGGCGTCGCGCGTCCGGGCCAGCGCCGCGCCGGGGATCGTCGAACAGATCGCGGTCGCCGCGAGAATGGCGAGGCGGAGCTTGCGGTTCATGGGTCTCTCCAACGCTTTTGTCACTGTCTCTGCAACCTCGGTCATGCGCCCGCCGGCGACGAGCGCCGGATCAGGCGCGCCAGCCACAGGTAGAGCAGGGCGCCGATGAGATAGACCGGCGCCAGCGCGTAATAGGCGGCCTGCAAGGCATGCTCCCCGTAGGTCGGGCGGAAGAAGTCGCTCGCCGCGCCCACATAGGTCGGGCCGAATCCCAGCCCGACCAGGTTCATGACGAGCAGCAGCAGCGCGCCCGAAATGACGCGCCGTTCCGGCGCCACCTCGCTCTGGACCAGCGTGACCGTCGCCGAGAGGAAGAAGGAGTTGAGGAACAGTGGCACCGCGAGGAAGGCGAGCGCGACCGGCCAGGTCGGCGCCCAGACGAAGCCGAGGAAGAAGGGCAGGGCGATCAGCAGCGAGGCCGCGGGCACCGTGGCATAGGCCGTCTTGCTGCGGCGCGCGAACCGGTCGACGATACGGCCCGAGGCATAGATGCCTCCGCTCATCCCGATCCCGATCACCAGCGCGTACCAGACCGCGACGTCCTCCAGCGACATCCCCTTTTCCCGCATCAGGAAGAGGACGGTGAAGTTGAGCAGGCCGTAGGTGATGAAATTGCCCGCGCCGCTCGCCAGCGAGGCCATCAGCAGGATCGGATCGCGAAAGAAGCGCGCGATGGCGCCGAAAAATCCCTCGCTCGCCGCCTCGGGCGCGGCCTGGGCGGGTCGATCGTCGGTCTCGCCCCGCTTTGGCTCGCGGACGATCGCGTAGACCGCCAGCGCCGTCGCCACGCCGATGCCGCCGATCACGTAAAAGGGCAGGCGCCAGTCGAACGCCGCCGCCAGCGAGGCGCCGAAGGCGACGCCCAGCGCCGATCCGAGCGGCGGGCCAAGGTTGAAGATCGCCATCGCGGTCGTCCGCCGCTCGCGCGGGAAGCTGTCCGCGATGATCGCATAGGAGGGCGGCACGCCGCCCGCCTCGCCGATGCCCACCATCATCCGCGCGGCGACCAGCTGGCCGTAATTGGCGGCCATGCCACAGGCGGCGGTCGCGCCGCTCCAGATCGCGCAGGCGGCGGAGAGCACCTTCACCCGGCTGGTGCGGTCCGCCAGCCAGCCGACTGGGATCGCGATGAAGCAGTAGAAGAGCGCGAAATAGAAGCCGGTGAGCAGGCCGAGCTGGCCGTCGGTGATGTCGAGCCCGTCCTGGATCGGCTTGGCGAGGATCGAGATGAGCTGGCGATCGAGGAAGTTCAGCACGTAGACGAAGCACAGCATCGCCAGCGTGATGCGGGCGCCCGCGGTGGGACGGGGGCCCTTGTTCGGTTCGGCGGGGGCGCTCATGGGCGGCACCGCTTACGGTCGCGCGGTCCTGTCGCTTCAGCCATCATCCCCGCTCCTCTCAAATTCTTCTTGCCGTCATTTGTCGCGCAGCCAGCCGGGTTTGCCTCGTCCGCCGCCAAGGCCCGCGGCGACGCGCTGCTTCAGCAGCGGCGGCGGCCGGAAGCGCTCGCCATAGGCGTCGTGGAGGATTTCCTGAACCTTGAGGCACAGGTCCGACGTCACAATGTCCATCATCGCGAACGGGCCGATCGGATGGCCGAGGCCGAGGCGGCACGCCGTGTCGATATCGGCCGGCGTCGCGACGCCCTCTTCGACCAGCCGGACCGCCTCGATCAGCATGGCGTGGAGCATCCGGTTCACCGCGAAGCCCGCCACGTCCTTGACCCTGACCGGCTCCTTGCCGAGGCCGGTCAGCAGCGCGGTTACCTCCTCGACGACAGCCCCGTCGGTGAAGAAGCCGGGAATCACCTCGACCAGCTTCATGCGCGACACCGGCGAGAAATAATGGGTGCCGAGGAAGCGCGCGCGCCGCTCCGCGCCCACGAAGGTCGCGAGCGTCGAAATGGGGATGGTCGAGGTGTTGGAAGCGAGGATGCACGACGGCTGGCACCGCTCGTCGAGCGCGCGCAGCACTTCCGCCTTGGTTTCGAGCGATTCGAAGACGGCTTCGGTGACGATCGCGCAGTCGGCCATCGCGGCGAGGCTGCCCACCGGCGCGATCCGCGTCAGCGCGGCGGTGGCCGCCTCCGCCGTGCAGAAGTTCCGCGACACGCTCTTGTCGAGGATGGAGTGCAGCCGCTCGATCGCGCGGGCGAGCGCCTCCTCGCTGCGATCGTGGAGCAGCACCTCGTGCCCGGCCAGCGCGAAGACCAGTGCGATCTCCGCGCCCATCAGGCCCGCGCCGACGACCCCGGCCTTCATCATGCGTCTCCCGCGGACCGCGCCGTCGCGCCCTGCCGCCAGCGCTCGGCCTGCTCGATATACCAGGGCAGAAGCTCGGGCGTGGCGGTGGCGTCGGCGCTCAGCACCTTGGCGACCGGCCAGCCGGCGAACAGGCGCTTGATCGGCAGCTCCTGCTTCTTGCCCGAAAGCGTGCGCGGAATGCCCGGCGCGGCGACCACCCGGTCGGGCACGAAGCGCGGCGACAGGCTGGTGCGGATCGCCGTCGCGATCGCGGTCTCCAGCGCCGCATCGACCCGCCGCCCTTCGGCGGGGACGACGAACAGGATGAGCTGGCTGTCGCCCTCCTCGTCCTCGACATCGACGACCATCGTGTCGGCGATCTCGGGCAACCGCTCGACGGCCGCGTAGATTTCGGCGGTGCCCATGCGCACCCCGTGCCGGTTGATCGTCGCGTCGCTGCGGCCGGAAATGGTGCAGCTGCCGTCGTCGTGGATCGTCAGCCAGTCGCCATGCCGCCACACGCCCGGCCAGGTGGTGAAATAGGAATCGCGATAGCGGCTGCCGTCCTCGTCGCCCCAGAAATGAAGCGGCATGCTGGGGAAGGGCCGGGTGCAGACCAGCTCGCCCACCTCGCCGACGACCGGTCGGCCCGCCTCGTCCCAGGCCTCGATCGCGGCGCCGAGGTGCCGGCACTGCAGGCGCCCGGGCGTGTCGGGAAGCTCGGGATTGCCGGCCATGAAGGCGGCGGCGATCTCGGTCCCGCCGCTGACGTTGCACCACCAGATATTCGGCCGGCCCGCCGCCGCCATCTGCGCGGTGCCCCAGCGCTGCACGTCCGGCGCCAGCGGCGACCCGGTGGTTCCGAGCGCGCGGATGCGCGCGACGCCCGGGATGCGGGAAAGCTCGACGCCCGCCTTGCGGCAGCTCGCGTAGAAGGCCGCGCCCGCGCCGAACCAGGTGACGCCGGTCTGCACGGCGAAATCCCACAGCCGAGTCCAGTCGGGATTGGCCTTGGTTCCGCTCGGCGCGCCGTCGAACAGGCAGATGGTGGTGCCGCTGAGCAGACCGCCGACCTGGATGTTCCACATCACCCAGCCGCTGGCGCTATACCAATGAAAGCGGTCGCCGAGCGTATTGGCCTCGTAGCTCGGCCCGAGATCGAAGTGGAAGCGCCCCGCCGCGGTCGCGAGGATGACGCCGCCATGGCCATGAACGATCGCCTTGGGAAGGCCGGTGGTGCCGCTGGAATAGAGGATCCAAAGCGGATGGTCGAACGGCAGCCAGGCGGGCTCGAAGTCCCGCGTCGCCGCGTCGTCGCGCGCGACCGTCGAGGCGAAGTCGATGGCGTCCGGCACGGCGCCGCCATGGCCGCTGGCGACGAGGAAGACGGTCTCGATGCAGGGCAGTTCGCGGCGGATTTCGGCGACGGCGGCGCTGCGGTCCATCGCCTTGCCGGCATAATGGACGCCATCGACCGCGATCAGCGCCCTGGGCGCGGTCTGCCGCCAGCGGTCCAGCACCGCGCTCGTCCCCATTTCCGGCGAGCAGAGCGTCCAGATCGCGCCAAGGCTCGCACAGGCGAGCAGCCCGATCACCGCCGCCGGGATGTTGGGGAGGTAGGCCGCGACGCGGTCCCCCGGCCCGATCCCGCGCGCGCGCAGCGCGAGCGCGAGCGCCGCCGCCTGCCGCCGCAGCTCCCGCCAGCCGATCGTGACCGTCTCGCCGCGCTCGTTCGCGGCGACGATCGCGGGCTGGCCCGCCGCGTCCGCCGCCGCCGCGTGCCGGAAGACGTGCCGTGCATAGTTGACCTGCGCGCCCTCGAACCAGCGCGCGCCCGGCATCCTGTCTTCGGCGAGGACGGCGGTGAACGGGGTCGGCGATTCGACGCCGTCATATTCCCAGACGCTGCGCCAGAAGCCGTCCAGGTCCTCGACCGACCACCGCCGCAGGTCCTCGTAGGTCGCGAAGTCGCGACCGTATTTTTCCCTTAGCCAGTTTGAATAGAGGCGAATCTGGGAGACCGGGGCAGTGGCGTCCAAACGTGCACTTACGGAATTCATCGAACGGCAAACCTCGGTCGTGGTCGACGCGTAAAGAGCGCGGACGGCGCCCCGGGGGGGGTGGGGGGAGGGGCCGCCGCCCGCGTTTCCTAGAAGGCCGCGCGCAGGCTCATCGCCGCATAGCGACCGATCGGGTTGTACGTGCCGCCGATGCCGTCGGTGCCCGGGAAGAAGGGCGGCCGCGCGTCGAACAGGTCGTTCACCTGCAGCCCGAGCTCGGCGTTCTTCAGGAAGGTGAAGTCCGGCAGGCGCACCGAAAGGCGCAGGTCCACGGTGGTATAGCCGTCCGACTTGTAGATGGCGGTGCCCGTCGGCGTCGCATAGGGCGCGGTGACGCCGGAGCGGTGGTTGACGAAGTTGACGAAGGTTACCGGCCCGGCCGTGAAGCCCAGCGTCGTGCGCAGGGTCGTGCGCGGGATGCCGGCCTCGAGCGAATTGCTCACCGCCGAGGTGGGCGACAGCCGGTTGCGGTAGTGCAGGATATAGTTGCCCGCGATGCCGCCGAAGATCGTCCCGAAGCTCACGGCGCGCCGATAGCGCAGCTCGTAGTCGATGCCGTTGGTCCGGCGGACGCCGAAATTGCCCTGCCGCAGGTCGAGGATGTTGCCGATCGGCGGAATCGCCGAGAAGGTGTAGAAGAACGGCACGGTATTGGCGATCGCGGCGCTGAGCTGGGCCGGGGTCGGATCGCGGATGACCCTGGAGGCGAAGGTCGGGTCGGTGAACAGCAGCGCGCCAAGACCCGATGGCGTGCCGATCACATTCTCGTACCTGATGTCGTAGAGAGTGACGCTGGCGGAAAGGTCCGGCGCGAACCTCGGCCGCAGGTCGACGCCGAACGACCAGGTGCGCGCCGTCTCCGGCTTCAGGTCCAGGTTGCCGCCGAACAGCAGGATCGTATTGACCTGGGCGGCGCCACGCGCGGGATCGCGCGCGCCGAAGGCGTCGACCAGCGCGGCCGCCGCATAGTAGGAGCCGACGGTCGAGCCGAGATCGCGAAGGCCGGGCGCGCGGAACGAGCGCCCGTAGCTGCCGCGGAAGTTCACCCCGTCCACGGGCTCCCAGGTGATGCCGATCTTGGGATTCGTGGTGGAGCCGAAGTCGCTATAGTGGTCGTAGCGGCCGGACAGCGAGACGGCGAGGCTGCGCGCCAGCGGCCCGGCATTGCCCGCGCCGATGATCGGCACGAACAGCTCGCCGTAAATCGACTCGACGTTGCGATCGAGATCCTCGGGGAAGCCGACGCCGCCGCTCTGGCCTCGCTGCATGTAGGTCTCGCGGCGAAATTCGGCGCCGAGCGCGATCTTGAGGTCGCCGCCCGGCAGGCTGGCCAGCGGCCCGTCGAGCTTCACCGCGCCGATATAGATGCGCTGGCGGTTGGTGAAATCGGTGGGATTGTCGAGAATCTGGGCGACGACCGCCGGGTTCGTACCGTTGCCGAACGGGTCAAGCGCGGTCTCCGGGGTCGTGCCGGCCGCGGCGGCGGCGAGCGCCGTCGTGTTGATGCCCGGCTGGAAGGTGTCGTTGCGCGACCAGTTGAACGTCCCGTAGACGCTGAGCCGCAAGTCGCGCGGCAGGGCGATGTCGAGGCCGGCGCTCGAATTGCCGGTGCGCACCCGGTAGGTCTGATCGAAATGGTCGGCGCCGACCAGGCGGTCCGGACGGAAATCGAAATAGCCGAACAGCGATCCCGTGCCCGGCGGGGCGCGGAAGAACGGGTTGGCGGCCGTGATCAGCACGAAGGTCTGGCCCGGCAGCGCCGCCTGCACGATGTCGCGACGATCCGAATAAAGGACGTCGGCCCACAGGGTGACCGCGCTCGACAGCATCTGGCGGCCCGAGGCGAGGACGCTGTGCGTCCGGTTTTCCGGCAGAAGGTCGATGGGCGCGTTCTGATCGCAGACGTTCTCGCCCGGCTCGAGGCTCGGGGCGGCGTAGATGACGCCGGTGAACAGGTTCACGTTCGCGTCGGGGCAGACCCTCGAACGGGTGTCGAGGCCGCCGACCGACCGGTAATCGAGCGTCCGATAGCGGCTGCGGTCGGCGCCGGTGATGTTGTCGTTTTCCTGATACTGGTAGGCGAGAACGAACGAGCCGGTGCCCCAGTCCCGGCCGTAGATCGCGCCGGCGTTGAACGTGTGATAATCGTCGGCGATGCCGTAGCGGGCATTCGCTTCCAGGCCCGACACGCGCCGGCGGGTGATGAAGTTGACCACGCCGGCGACGGCGTCCGAACCGTAGATCGCCGACGCGCCGTCCGCGACGATCTCGACGCGCTCGATGGCCAGTTCGGGGATGAGCGGATAGTCGGGATTGGTCTGCTGCGTGCTGCCGGAGACCAGGCGATGCCCGTTCATCAGCGGCAGCGTGGCCGCGGACGGCAGACCGCGCAGGCCCGGCGCGAAGGATCCCAGCCCGCCATTGCTGACGCGCGGCGCGGTGTTGAAGCTGTTGAGCTGAGGCACGGTGGCGAGCAGCTGCGGCGTGCTCGCCGCGCCGATCAGCTTCGCGTCCTCACGCGTCACGCTGATCAGCCCCGATCCGGTCGGCGGGATGCCGCGGATGCTGGTGCCGGTGACGACGATTTCCGCGTCCGACTCGCCGTCGCCGTTCCCCGGCTGGGCGGGCGTGTCGGTGTTCTGGGCGTGCGCGACGACCGGGAGGCCCATGATCGCCACCGCCAGCGCGGTGCGACAGAGAGCCGCGCGACCTTTGCCGCGAATCGTTCGGATCGTCATGATTTCGTTCCCCTCCTGACCTGTCCTGGCCGTCTTGGTGCCATTGCCGGGCTTTTGCCGGCTTGAAGCACTGCTTATGGTCTGCCACACGGCCTTGTAAGTGCATTGGCGGACACGACTATGTCCCTGGCGGACAGATGCGGCGGGGAGCGCTTCGGCGATGGCGACGGGCCTTGATGACGCGAACGGGGCGGCGAGCCGCAACGCCCGCGCCGGCTTCCCTTCGCTGAACCAGCGCAGCTTCGCGCCGTTCAAGATCGCCACGGTGATCGACACGGTCGCCGCGCGCGGCATTTCGGCGGAAGCGGTGCTGGCGCGGACCGGTCTGACGCTTGGGGAGGTGCGCGATCCGCACACGCTGACCTCGATCGGCCAGTATCTGACCGCCTGCGAGAATATCGTCGCGGCCGGGGCCGAGTTCGCCGACGCCTTCGCGATCGGCTCCCGCCTGCACCTCTCCGCCTACGGCATGTACGGCTACGCGCTGATGTGCTCGCCGACGATGCGCGACTTCTTCGACTTCGCGGTACGGTACCAGCCGCTCGCCACCCCGACCTTCCGGCTCCAGTGGCGGGCGGAGGGCGACGTCGCGATCTGGGAGTTCTGCGAAATCTATCGCGGCGCGATGAGCAACGAGGTCCGCACCTTCCTGGTGCGGCAGCAGATGAAGATGACCTTCACGCACATCCGCGACACCGCCGGCGCCGACAACCTGCCGGTCCGCGCGCTCTTCGCCATTCCGGAAGACGCCCACACGGCGGACGACGAGCGCGAGTTGGCCTGTCCCTGCCTGTACGACCAGCCGGCCAACGAACTGCACTACCCGATCGGCATCCTCGACCAGACGCCGGAGCTGGGCAACCGGCTCACCCGGACGATGCTGGAGGAGACCTGCGAGCGCCTGATCGGGCAGTCGCGCATTTCATCCGGTCTGTCCGGAGAGATCTACCAGCTCCTGTTGAACGCACCCGGCCAGTTTCCGCCGATCACCGCCATCGCGGCGCAGCTGGGCCTTCAGGAGCGCACGCTCCGGCGCCGGCTCGCGGACGAGGGCACCACCTACGCCGCGATCGTCGATGACGTGCGTCGCAAGCTCGCCATCGAATATTTGCAGACGACGCGCATGAGCGTCGACGACGTCGCCTGGAAGGTGGGGTTCAGCGACAGCGCCAATCTGCGCCGCGCGATCCGCCGCTGGACCAACAAGACGGTGAGCGAGATTCGCGCGGGCCGGTAGGCCACCGCCAAGTCAGCGGGCGAGCAGGAGCGGAACCTTGCCGCTGTTCAGCATGTCGCGGGTCGCGCCGCCGAACACGGTTTCGCGCAGCCGGGAGTGGCCGTAGGCGCCCATGACGACATAGGCCGCGCCCAGCCGGTCGGCCGCGTCGAGCAGGGCCTCGGCGACGTCCAGGTCCCGCTTCGGCCATTCGTGGAGCTTCGCCTCGATGCCGTGGCGGGCGAGATATTCCGCGGCGTCGGTGGCGGGGAATTCGGAAAGCTCGCCCGTCACGGTCACGATCGCCACCTCGCCCGCGAGCTTCAGCATCGGCACCGCCGCGCGCGCCGCGTGCGAGGGTTCGGGCGAGCCGTTCCACGCCACGAGCGCGGTGCCGGCGCAGTCGATGCCGCGGCCCGCTTCGGGCACCGCCAGGACGGGCGCGCCCGCGTGGACGGCGACGTCCCCGGCAAGCGGGGGCGTGGGGCCGCTCGCACCGCCCGGCAGGCTGAGCACGATCAGGTCCGAAAGGCGGGAGGAGGCGACGACCACCTGTGCCGGGGCGCCGTCATAATGGACCCCGTCCCAGGTGACGCCCTCGCGCCGCATGCGCTCCTCCACCCTGGCGCGGTTGGCGGCCGAGGCCTCGTCCACGCGCTGCATGACGGTTGGAATGGCGTAGATACCGCCGAAGGGATCGCCGACGAGGAAGGCCTCGAACGGCGTCGCCTGGACGCAGGAAATGTGCGCGCCGAAGGCGCGGGCGACGTCGAAGGCCGCCTGGAGCCGGCTTTCGAGCCCGGCATCGTCATTGGCGTAGAGCAGCAGATTCTTCATCGTCGGCTTCTCCCGAGTGGGCGTCGCCGATCGGTCTAGGGAGCGCGACGGGCGCGGTAATTACGCAGTTTCCCTGATCGGTCGGGGAGTCAGTAGACTCCCTTATACCGATTCTCCGGCGCCGCGCGAGGATGGCGGCATGACCTGGAAGCTCATCCGCCTGGAACTCGCCCGCACCGAGGAATTTCCCGAAGGCTCGGCCAGCCGCGCTTATCTGCTGCGCCTGCCGATCGGGGAGGACGGCATGATCGACGCGGCCGCGATGGCCAAGGCGCCGGCGCTCGCGACGGTGCGACGGCACTGGCCCAACGAGCCGGACATGTACGGCTATGTGATCCGCACGCCGCGCGGCTGGGCGCTCTCCTATCGGCCCGGCGAGGAGGATGACGAGGTCGTCTTCCACCTCGAGACGCATCCGATCCGCCTCGGCGAATATGTGACGCTGACCGAGCCGGACGGCCGGCGGCTGCCCTTCCGCGTCGCCGGGGTGAGCCCGTCCGACTAGAGCGCGTCCGCTCCTTCCTCCTCGCCCAGCCCGGCGGCGAAGGCGATGCGCAGCGCCTCGGAGAGGCTGGCGACGCCGAGCTTGCCCATCAGGTTGGCGCGATGGATTTCGACGGTGCGCGGGCTGATGTCGAGATCGTAGGCGATCGTCTTGTTGGGATGGCCGCGCACGAGCCCGCGCATCACGTCCATCTCGCGCGGGGTGAGCACCGCAAGACGCGCGCGCGCCTCCTCGGCCCGCGCCTGGCGGCGTTCGGCCTGGTCGAGCCGCGCGAATCCTTCCGCGATCGCGCCGAGCAGCGTCGCCTTCTCGAACGGCTTTTCGATGAAGTCGATTGCGCCCGCCTTCATCGCCTGAACGGCGACCGAAACGTCGCCATGGCCGGTCATGACGATCACCGGCAGCAGCACGTGGCGCTCCTTCAGCGCGCGCTGCACCTCCAGCCCGTCCATTTCGGGCATCCTGACGTCGAGCAGGATGCAGCCCGGATCGATCCGGTCGCATTGCTCCATAAAGGCGACGCCGCTCGGATAGGTCTTCACCACATAACCGGACGTGCGCAGCAGGAAGCTTGCGGAGCGGCGGATCGCCTCGTCGTCGTCCACGAGGTGCACGGTGTGACGAGTTTCAGCCATCTTCGTCTCCCGATGCATCGATCAGCGTGAAATGGAAGGCGGCGCCGCCGAGCCGGGATGGCTCGGTCCACAGGCGGCCACCGTGCGAGGCCACGATTGTGTGGCAGATCGAAAGGCCGAGCCCCATGCCGCTGTCCTTGGAGCTGACGAACGGCTCGAACAGGCGCGCCGCCGTCTCGGCGTCGATGCCCGGCCCGCTGTCCTCGACGCTCACCTGGACGAGCCCGCCCTCGACGCGCCGGCTGGAGATTCGGAGGTGGCGAACCGGCGAATCCGCCATCGCCTCGACGGCGTTGCGGACGAGGTTCACGATCACCTGCTGGGTCTGGATGCGGTCGATCAGCACGCGCTGCGCATCGCGGGCGAGCTTCATTTCGACCTCAATGGGGCGGTCGCGCGTGCCGACGAGGGCGAGCGCGCTCGCCTCGTTGATCACACGCGGCAGGTTCTCGATGCGCTTCTCGGTCTCGCCGCGCGAGATGAATTCGCGCAGGTGGCGGACGATCTGCCCGGCGCGGATCGCCTGGGCCGCGCAATCTCGCATCGCCTCGCGGACGATCGCGATCGTCTCCGCGTCGGGCTGGGCGAGCAGGTCCACCGCCGTTTCGGCATAGTTGGCGATGGCGGTGAGCGGCTGGTTCAGTTCGTGCGCGATCGAGGCGGCGAGCGTGCCCATCGCGGTGACGCGCGAGACATGGGCAAGCTCGGCCTGCAGCTCGTGGACGCGAAGCTCCGCCTGCTGCCGCTCGGTGAGATCGCGGATGAAGCCGGTGAACACGCGCTCGTCGCCGATCCGCGTCTCGCCGACATGCAGGTCGATCGGGAAGATCGTGCCGTCGCGATGGCGCGCGGTGGTGACGCGGCCGATGCCGATGATCTTGCCCTTGCCCGTCTCCAGGTAGCGGCAGATATATTCGTCGTGCCGCTCGCGGTCGGGCGAGGGCATGAGCGCGCTGATATTCTCCCCGATCAGCTCCGCTTCCTTGTAGCCGAACATCCGCTCGGCGGCGGCGCTGAACGAGATGATCCGCCCGCGCGAGTCGATGACGATCATCGCGTCGGGAATCGTATCGAGGATCGAGCGCAGGTGCGCCTCGCGCGCGCGCAGCCGCTCCTGCTCGTCGCCCGACGGAAAGGGGGTGCCCGACGCCATTGCCGGACGGTTCAACCAAAGACGTGAGAGGTCAAGGCGCCGCCCCCTATTCCGCCGCCTCCCGCGTCTCGCCGTCGGCGGCGAGCACGTTCGCCTCGCCCCAGGCCTTCAGCGCCAGAATCACCGGCTCGAGGCTCCGGCCGCGCTCCGACAGGCTGTATTCCACTCGCGGCGGGACCTCGGGATAGACCTTGCGCAGGATGAAGCCATCGGCCTCCAGCTCGCGCAGCTGGTTGGTGAGCATCCGCTGGGTGACGCCGGAAAGCCGGCGGCGGATCTCGTTGAAGCGCAGCGTCCCCCCCAACAGGTGCCAGAGCACGACGCCCTTCCACTTGCCGCCGATCAGGGCAAGCGTCGCCTCCACGGGGCAGCCGGCGTTGCAATCGAAGCGGTCGTGGCGAGTGCGCGGCATCTCACGGTATCCTTTTTGACACTATCTGCTTTTTATGTGCGTTCTTGCGCGGAATAAACCGAAACACGATCAAGGGCGAGCCATCAATCGCTGGACCGAAAGGAGTTTCAGATGCGCGCCGTTGGTTACCGTACGCCGCTGCCCGTGGCGGACCCGAATTCGCTGGTGGATATCGAACTGCCCCGTCTCGTCCCCGGGGGGCGCGATCTTCTCGTCGAGATCAAGGCCATTTCCGTCAATCCCGTGGACACGAAGGTGCGCGCCGGCGTCGCGGCCGAGGGGGAGGACTGGAAGGTGCTCGGCTGGGACGCGGCCGGCGTCGTCGTCGAGACCGGGCCGGAGGTCACCCTGTTCAAGCCCGGCGACGAGGTCTTCTACGCCGGCGCGCTGACGCGGCAGGGCAGCAATGCCGAATTCCAGCTCGTCGACGAGCGCATCGTCGGGCCGAAGCCGAAGACGCTGGGCTGGGCGGAAGCGGCCGCGCTGCCGCTGACGGCGATCACCGCGTGGGAAACGCTGTTCGACCGGCTCGACGTGAAGAACCGCGGGGTGCCAGGCGCGGCGCCGGCCATCCTCGTCATCGGCGGCGCCGGTGGCGTCGGCTCGATCACCATCCAGCTCGCCCGAAAGCTCACCGAACTCACCGTCATCGCGACCGCGTCGCGGCCCGAAACGCGGGCCTGGGCGGCCGAACTCGGCGCGCACCATGTCGTCGATCATTCGAAGCCGCTCGCGCAGGAAATCGCCGCGCTGGGGATCGGCGCGCCCGCCTTCGTCTTCTCGACCACCAATACCGACCGCCATCTCGACGAGATCGTCGAGCTGATCGCCCCGCAGGGCCATTTCGCGGTGATCGACGATCCGGCGACACTCGACATCATGCCGTTCAAACGCGTGCGCAAGAGCGTCGCCATTCACTGGGAGCTGATGTTCACCCGCTCGCTGTTCGGCACGCCGGACATGGGCGAGCAGGGCCGCCTGCTCGGCGAGGTCTTCCGGCTCGTGGACAGCGGCGCGATCCGCACCACGCTCGGCGACCATTTCGGCCGCATCAATGCCGAGAATCTCCGCCGCGCCCATGCCCTGATCGAATCCGGGCGCGCGCGCGGGAAGATCGTGCTGGAAGGGTTCTAAAAGCGCCGCCGTCTCATCGCCGCGCGAGCCGCTCGCACATCGCGGTGGTCTGCGCGGCGACTTCGGCGAGGCAGGCGTCGATCCGCTCCCGAGGCGTGCCCTCGACGATCGAATCGAAATGGAGGTGGGCGGGCGTGTCCATCCAGAACACGCGCGCGAGGTAGCTTTCGAAGGAGACCTGCAAGGCGGTCCCGAAGCCCTGCTCCTCCAGCCACACCGTGGACGAGCCGGAGGCGGTGATGCCGAGCAGCTTGCGCCCGCCGAGCAGCGGGTGGGTCGCCCGGCGCAGGTGCTTGCCGACCAGCGGCTCGGTGAAGCCGGCGCCGAACACGCGCTCGATATAGCCCTTCAGCATCGCGGGCGGGGTGGCGAACCAGACCGGATAGACAAGCACGAAGACGTCGGCGCCGCCGATCGCATCGAGCTCCCCCTGGACATCCGGCGCCGGGCGAGCCTCGGCGCCCCGTTCCTCCGCCTTCAGCACCGGATCGAAGCCGATCCGGTAGAGATCGCGCAGCACCGCTTCCTGCCCGTTGTCCGTAACCGCCGCGCAATAGGCGCGGGCGACCGACATGGTGAAGCTGTCGTCGTCCGGGTGGCAGGCGATGACGGCATGCACCCCATGGGACGGGCCTTGGGACATTCGACTGGGCATCGGCCTTGTCCCTTTCGGAGTTGGGGCCGCCGGGCAGTAACCAAGAATTACATCCAGGCGCACTCCGTAACAATACGAAGCTCGCCGGGCCGGAGCGGCGCGGCGGCGCTCACCCCGCCAGGAACATTGCGCCCACCGCCACGGCCATCACGATCACCGCCGCCCAGCCGAGGCCGATCTGCCAGCCACTGGCGATGTAGACGCCCATCGGCCCGCGGCGGCGCGCCAGGATCATCATCGCCGCGAGGATCGGGACCGAGATCACGCCGTTGAGCACGGCCGACCAGAACAGCATCTTGATCGGATCGAGCGGCATGAACACGACGCCCGTCGCGATTACCACCGCGCCGACGATGACCCCGTAGAAGGTCCGCGCCTCGGCGGGTTTCTTCTCCAGCCCCTTCGGCAGGCCGAACGCCTCCGACATCGCATAGGCGGCCGAGGCCGCGAGCACCGGCACGGCGAGAAGACCCGTGCCGACGATGCCGAGGCTGAACAGGAGGAAGGCGAAGGTGCCCGCGATCGGCCGCAGCGCCCTCGCCGCCTCGGCGGAGGTCGTGATGTCGCGCACGCCCGACTGGTGGAGCGTCAGCGCCGTCGTCAGGATGATGAAGAAGGCAACGAGGTTGGAGATCGCCATGCCGGTGGCGGTATCCACGCTCATCCGCCTGAGCTCGCGGCGGGCGACCGTCTGGCTCGCGTGCCGCAGGTCGGGCCGATGCTTCATCTCCATGTCCTCGACCTCCTCGGAGGTCTGCCAGAAGAAGAGATAGGGGCTGATCGTGGTGCCGAAGATGGCGACCACCATCGTGATCCACGCCGCCGAGAAATCGACATTCGGAAACAGGATCCGCGCCGCGACCTCGAGCCAGTCGATGTGCACGGTGAAGACGACGCCGACATAGGCGAACAGCACCAGCGTCGCCCATTTCAGGTAGTGGACGTAGCGGTGGTAGGGGACGAAGACCTGTAGCAGCAGCGAGATGATGGCGACCGCGATGGTGAAGGCGGTCGCGCCCCGGCCCGCGAGCAGTTCCGCGGCGGCGCCCATCGCGGCGAGATCCGCGCCGATGTTGATCGTGTTGGCGGCGAAAAGCAGCAGCGCGAGCACGACGACCGCCGACTGCGGGAAGATTTCGAGGAGGTTCGCCGCGAGCCCCTTGCCGGTGACGCGGCCGATGCGGGCGCTGATCACCTGCACCGCCACCATCAGCGGGTAGGTGAACAGCACCGTCCAGAGCATGCCGGTCGAAAACTGCGCGCCGGCCTGCGAATAGGTGGCGATCCCGCTCGGATCGTCGTCGGCCGCGCCGGTAATCAGGCCCGGGCCGAGCCGTCCGAGACGCAGCCGGAGCCGGCGCGCGCGGCGGACCGTCGGGCCGGCGCGGGCCCCGTCGCCGCCCGGGGCGGGCGCGGTCAGGCGGCCGCTCCTCCCTGCGCGGCGCGCTCGCGGGCGTGCTTGCGGCAGATCTCGATGAAGCCGGCGGCCATGAAGGTCGCCATCCGCTCCTTCACGGCGGCGAAGTCCTCAGAGCGGCACAGGCCGCCGGAAAGCTTGTCGATGCGCCCGGTGCGCGCGAGCGTGAGCAGCAGCGCGCCCGAGACGAAGTGATAGCCCCAGAAGATGTCCACCTCGTCGCAATCGGGCAGCGCCTGCTTGAGCAGGCCGATCAGGCGCAGCACGACCGGATCGAAATGCATGTCCATCAGCTCGGCGCCCCAGGCGGGCGTGTTGGACACCTGGGCGGTGAGCCGCGCATAGTTGCGCCATCCCTCGCCGCCCTCGATGTAGAGATCGAGGTCGGTGTCGAGAAAGGCGCGCAGCGCGCCCTCCACTGTCGGCTTGCCGCTGGTCGCGCGGTCATATTCGTCGAGCACGCGCATCCGCCGCTCGCTCGTCACCTTCGCCCGCCGGGCGAACACGGCGTCGAACAAGGTCTTCTTGTCCGAGAAATAATAATTGAGCAGCGTGTGATGGACGCCGACGCGCTGCGCCACCTGCTTCAGCGTGACGCCGTAAAGTCCGTGTCGGGAGAAGAGTTCCTCGGCCGCGTCGAGAATCTGCTCGATCATCTCGGCGCGCTGTTCGGCCTTCTTGGAGCGCCGCTTCGGCTTTGCTTGCTCGGTCACAGGCCGTCTTTTCATCCTGAAATGCAACGCGTCAAGCCGTGGCCGGCCGGGCGCGCAAAGACATTCACGCACGTGATAGTGTATATTGACAGGCCCGTCGAGTTCGCCCCATGCTCCCCACAACTAACAGGAACAAGGGGAGGATTGAAGCGATGGGCGAGGCCCGAACCGTCACGCCTGAAACGGCGGGCGGCGCCGCCGGCGCAGTCGGGACCCGCGCTCGCCAGCGACCGGGCCTGGTGATCGCCATTCTCTGCGGCGTCTACGTCCTCAATTTCCTCGATCGCCAGCTGCTCGGCATCCTCGCCAAGCCGATCCAGGACGAGCTCGACATCACCGACGGCCAGCTCGGGCGGATCGGCGGCCTCTATTTCGCGCTCTTCTACTGCTTCATCGCGATCCCGGTCGGCTGGCTTGCCGACAAGACCAACCGGGTCACCATCCTCTCGCTCGCCTGCGCCATATGGAGCGGGGCGACGGCCGCCTGCGGCATGGCGAGCAATTACGGGCAGCTCGTCGCCGCGCGCATGGCGGTCGGCTTCGGCGAGGCGGGTGGCGTGCCGCCCTCCTACGCGATCATCACCGACACCTTCCCGCCAGGCCGGCGCGGCATCGCCTTCGGCATCTACAATCTGGGGCCGGTGATCGGCGCCGCGCTCGGCATCGCCTTCGGCGCCTCGGTCGCCGCGCTGTTCGACTGGCGCGACGCCTTCATCACCATCGGCATCGTCGGCATCTTCGCGGCGGTGCTGATCCGCGTCTTCGTGCGCGAGCCGCCGCGCGGGGCCTTCGACGGAAAGGTCGATCCGGCCGCGAAGGCCGATCCCCGCTTCTGGGCGACGGCGCGAATGTTCTTCACCCGCCCGGTGCTGGTGCTCGCCTCGCTCGGCAGCGGCGCGACGCAGTTCATCACCTACGGCCTCGGCAACTTCGCCGTCCTCTTCCTGATGCGCGAGCGCGGCATGACGCTGCAGGAGGTCGCCGTCTGGTACGCGCTGGTCGTGCTGATCGGCATGGGCGGCGGAATGCTGGTCTCGGGCCGGCTGATCGACTGGGGCATCCGCCGCACCCGCAGCGCCTATGCGACGATCCCCGCCTTCTCGCTGGTCGCGGCGCTCCCCTTCTATCTCGGCTTCCTGCTGGTGCCGGGCTGGCCGCTCGCGCTGGTCCTCCTGACCGCGGCCATGGCGCTCAACTATTTCTACCTCTCCTCCTCGGTCGCGCTGGTGCAGGAGGAAGTGCAGCCCAACCAGCGGGTGATGTCCGGCGCGCTGCTGCTGCTCGTCATGAACTTCATCGGCCTCGGTCTCGGGCCGACCTATGTCGGCTGGGCGAGCGACTGGTTCACCGCGCGCGGCGACCCGCACGGGCTCACCACCGCGCTGCTGACCTTGACGCCCTTCTATGTCATCGCGAGCATCCTGTTCTTCTGGCTGGCGAGGCTGCTCCGCCGGCAGGATGGCGACATCGCGGGAGCGCAACGATGATCCGTCACCTTCTTGTTCTCGGCGCCGAGAGCTTGCTGGCCCTGGGTGCGCCGGCGGCCGCGACGAATACGACCGCGCCCGTCGTCGAGGCGCCCGCCGGCACCGTCGCCGGCACGCGGGAAGGCGCACTCCGCGTCTTCAAGGGCATTCCCTACGCTCTGCCGCCGGTCGGGGAGCGGCGCTGGCGCGCGCCGGAGCCGATGCCGCGCTGGGAGGGCACGCGCGATGCGACCCAGTTCGGTGCCACCTGCATCGAGCCTCCGCCGGTGCAGCCCACCATCTATTCGCGCGCCGCGCCCTTCCCGCAGAGCGAGGATTGCCTGATGCTCAACATCTGGGCGCCGGCGGACGCACGAAATGCCCCGGTGATCTTCTGGATTCACGGCGGCGCGCTGTGGGCCGGATCGAGTCGCGACGAAATGTATGACGGCGCGCGCCTCGCCTCGCGCGGCGTGGTGGTGGTGACGATCAACTACCGGCTCGGCGCGCTCGGCTGGCTCGCCCATCCCGAGCTCAGCGCCGAATCCCCCGATCGCGTCTCCGGCAATTACGGTCTGCTCGACCAGATCGCCGCGCTGCGCTGGGTCCACGACAATATCGCGGCCTTCGGCGGCGATCCGGGCAACGTCACCGTCGCCGGCGAGTCCGCCGGGGCGCTCAGCATCCTCTGCCTGATGGCCTCCCCGCCGGCGCGCGGCCTGTTCCACCGCGCGATCCTGCAAAGCGGCTACATGATCTCGACGCCCGAGCTCAGGCGCGCCCGCCACGGCGCGCCGTCGGCGGAGGAGGCGGGCGCGAGGCTCGCCGCCCAGCTCAATGCGCCGAACCTTGCCGCGCTGCGCGCAATGGACGCGGCGCAGCTCAATGCCGCGGCGGCGGCGTCCGGATTCACGCCCTTCGGCGCGGTGGACGGCCATGTCCTGCCCGAGCAGATCGTCGATGCGTTCAACGCTGGTCGCCAGGCGCCGGTGCCGGTGCTGATCGGCTTCAACGCCGGCGAGATCCGCTCGCTGCGCGTGCTCGCGCCGCAGGTGCCGGCGAGCGCGGCCGAATATGAGGCGACGATCCGGGGGCGCTACGGCGACCTTGCCGACGCCTTCCTGCGCCTCTACCCGGCGAGCGACATGGCCGAGAGCGTCCTCGCCACGACGCGCGACGCGCTCTACGGCTGGACCTCGGAGAAGGTCGCGGCGGCGCAGGCCACGCTCGGCCAGCGGGCCTATCTCTATCTGTGGGATCACGGCTATCCGGCCGCCGACGAGGCGAATCTTCACGCCTTCCACGCCAGCGAGCTGCCCTACATGTTCGGAAATTTCGACGCGACGCCGCCCCGCTGGCCGAGGCCGGCGAGCGACGCGCGCGAGCAGGCGCTGTCTGAGGCGATGATCGACTATTGGACCAGCTTCGCCCGCGACGGCCGGCCGAGCTCGGCCCATGGCCCGGCCTGGGCGCCCTATGACGAAAGCCGCGCCTACATGCACTTCGCCGACGCGCCGCGCCCGGAGCGGGGCCTGATGCCCGGCATGTATGCGTTGAACGAGGAGATCGTCTGTCGTCGTAACGCCGCCGGCAATATCGGCTGGAACTGGAACGTCGGCCTCTGGTCCCCGCCCAACCCGCCGGCGACGGAGGGCTGCGGGCGGTAGGGACTCCGCCGGATTGCTTCGCTCCGCTGGCAATGACGGCGGGGCGCGTCAGTCTCATTCGCCCCGCTTCGCGTCACCCCCGACCTGATCCGGGGGCCATCCCTCCGCCCGGGCGCTGAAACCATTGCCGACGGAAGCGGCGCTCAGGGCACTTCGGTCGAAGCCGGCTCGTCACCCTCCTCGTCCGCCGACGGCGGGCTGGGGAGAGCGGGTTCTTCGTCGGCCCCCGTCGCCTGCGCTTCCCCCGCACGGTTGGCGGGCTCCGCGGCGGTCTCCGGGGAGGCATTGCCCTCCGGGTGTCCTTCACCCTCCGCCGCACTCGCCGCGCGCTCCTCGGCGAGCTTCAGCAGATGGCGCACCGCCTCGACGAACTTGATCACCGAGATCGGCTTGGAGACATAGCCTTCGGCGCCGGCATCGCGGATGCGCTCCTCGTCGCCCTTGGCGGCATAGGCGGTCACCGCCATGATCGGTGTCGCGCGGAGCTCCGGGTCCGCCTTCATCTGCTCGATCAGCTCGAGGCCGGTGACATGGGGCATCTGGATGTCCATGACGACAAGGTCGGGCGCGAAATCGCGCGCGCGCGCCAGCGCCTCGCGGCCGTCGCGCACCGGCTCGGCGACATAGCCATGGGCGCGAAGCAGGTCGCAGAAGAGGCGCAGGTTGAGCTCGTTGTCCTCGACAACCAGGATTTTTTGTCCCACGCAGCCCCTTTAGGCGATGACGTTACACGACACAAACGATCCGGCAACGATCGCGCTCCACGCCCTGGCGTGGACATTGGGCGAGCCGGCCCGCGCGGCGCGGCTGCTGGCATTGACCGGGCTCTCGCCGGAGACGCTGCGCGCCCGCGCGGCCGACCCGGCGACGCTCGCCGCATCGCTCGAGTTTCTCGAAGGTCACGAGCCGGATCTCCTCGCCTGCGCGGACGCAATCGGCGTCGCGCCGGCCGCGCTCGCTGAGGCACGGCGGAGGCTTCAGGCATGACCCGCCGGCCGCTGCTCGTCAGCGACTGCGACGAGGTAATTCTGCACTTCGTCGGCCACTTCGCCGAGTGGGTGGCGGAGGCCTGTGACCTCGAATTCGCGCTCGACGCGCCCGGCTTTTCCGCCGCACTGCGCCACCGCGACGGCCGGATTGTGCCGGAGGAGCGCGCCTGGACGCTGCTCGATCTGTTCTTCGAGCGGGAGATGCACCGGCAGAACATCGTCCCCGGCGCGGCGGAGGCGCTGGCGCGTATCGGCGAGGTGGCCGATATCGTCATCCTCACCAATATCGGCGACGATTACCGGGCCAATCGCGTCGCCCAGCTCGCCGCCTTTGACATCCGCCACCGGGTTCTGTGCAATCGTGGCGGCAAGGGCCGGCCGGTGCGCGAGCTGATCGAGGAGCTGCGCCCGGGCCCGGTCGTCTTCGTCGACGACCTGCCGGTGCATCACGAATCGGTGGCGAAGCACGCGCCGGAGACGTGGCGGCTGCACATGGTCGCCGAGCTGCGGCTCGCGCGGCTCACGCCCCCCGCCGCCCACGCCGACGCCCGCATCGACGAATGGGGCGAGGCGCTGCTCTGGATACTGGATCGACTGAACGAGGAAAGAGCATGACCAAGACCGCCTTCATCACCGGCGCCACGTCGGGCTTCGGCCGGGCGGCGGCGCGGCTGTTCGTCCGCGATGGCTGGCGGGTGATCGCGACCGGCCGGCGCAAGGAGCGGCTCGACGCGCTTGCCCACGAACTCGGCGACCTGCTCGTCCCGAAGGTGCTCGACATGCGCGACCCGCCGGCGCTGGAGGCGGCCGCGGCCGAGGCCGGCGACGTCGACCTGCTGGTCAACAATGCCGGGCTGGCGCCGCCGCTCGACGTGGTGCACGAGGCGAATCTCGACGACCTCACCAACGTGATCGAAACCAACATGACCGGCCTGGTCGTGCTCACCCGCGCGCTGCTGCCCGGCCTGATCCGCCGCAAGGGCGGCGTCATCAACATCTCGTCGGTCGCCGGCACCTATCCCTATCGCGGCGGCGCGGTCTATGGCGGCTCGAAGGCGTTCGTTCGCCAGTTCTCGCTCGACCTGCGCTGCGACCTGCACGGCACCGGGGTGCGCGTCACCTCGATCGAGCCGGGCATGGCGGAGACCGAATTCACTCTGGTGCGCACCGGCGGCGACAAGGCCGCCTCCGACGCGCTCTATGCCGACATGGACCCGATGACGGCGGAGGACATCGCGGAGACGATCCGCTGGATCGCCAACCTGCCGACCCACCTCAACATCAACACGATCGAGCTGATGCCGGTGAACCAGAGCTTCGCCGGCTTCGCGGTGGCGCGGAACAGCCAGTGAAGAGGTCGCGCGCGGGAAAGGTCTGCTCTTGATGAAAGTGAATCGTTTCGCGCTGGCGCTGCTTGCCGGCCTCGCGCTCGCGACCGGCGGCGCGCTTGCCCGGCAGGCCGGGCCGGCTCCCGCGCTCGCGCCCGCCCTCGCGCCCGCCTGGCCGCAGCAGGCGAGCGACATCGCCCCCGATCCCGACGTGCGCTTCGGCACGCTGCCGAACGGGATGCGCTATGCGCTGCGCCGCAATGCGACGCCGCCGGGGCAGACCTCCTTTCGCTTGAGGATCGGCGTCGGCTCGCTCGCCGAAGCGGACGACCAGCGCGGCCTCGCCCACTTCATCGAGCATATGGCGTTCAACGGCACGACCAACGTGCCGGAGGGTGATTTCGTCCGCCGGCTCGAACGGCACGGCCTGCGCTTCGGCGCCGACACCAATGCCGGCACCGAGTTCGAGCAGACCGTGTACAAGCTCGACATGCCGGAGAGCGACCCGACGACGCTCGACGAAGCGCTGTTCCTGCTGCGCGAGATCGCCAGCAACGTCACCTTCGCGCCCGACGCGATCGACCGCGAGCGCGGCGTCGTCCAGTCCGAGGAGCGCAGCCGCGCGACCCCGCAATACCGCATCGTGACCGACCAGATCGGCTTCCTGCTCCCCGGCCAGCGGCTGGCGACGCGCTGGCCGATCGGCGTGCCGGAGGTGATCGCGCACGCCCCGCGCGACCGCTTCCAGGCGCTCTACGACGCCTATTACCGGCCGGAGCGCGCCACGCTCGTCGTCGTCGGCGATTTCGATCTCGACGCGATGGAGGCAAGGATTCGCGCGCGCTTCGCCGATTGGCGGGGGCGCGGCGCGGCCGGCGCGGAGCCGGATCGCGGCGAGGTCGCGCCGCGCCAGGCCGAGGCGCGCCTGCTCGTGGAGCCGGGCGGGCCGGCGACCGTCGCGCTGAGCTGGGTGCGTCCGCCGGACCTTCGGCCCGACATGCGCGCGACGCGCGCCGAGCGGCTGATCGACGCGCTGGCGCTCGCCGTGCTCAACCGCCGGCTCGAGCGCATCGCCGCCGAGCGCGACCCGCCGTCCTTTGTCGGCGCCCAGGCCGCACAGAGCGACATCGCGAAAAGCGCGAACCTGCTTCAGCTCACCGCCGTCATGCAGCCGGGCGAGTGGCGTCCCGCGCTGGAAACACTCGAAACGGAGTGGCGGCGGCTCGTCGAGCAGGGCGTGAGCGCGGCGGAGCTCAATCGCGAGGTGACGGAGCTGCGCACCGCGATCGCCGCGCAGGTCGCAGGCGCGGCGACGCGCCAGTCGGCGGCGCTGGCCGACCAGATCGTCGCCGCGGTCAACGGCGAGCGGGTGTTCACCGCGCCCGCCGAGGTGCAGCGCATCTTCGAGGAGACGGTGCGCGATCTCACGCCCGATCGGGTCGGCGCGGCGGCGCGACGGCTCTTCGCCGGCGATCCGGTGATCTACATGACCTCGCCGACCGGGGTCGAAGGGGGCGAGGCCGCGATCCTCGCCGCCTGGCGCGCCGCCCATGCCGCGCCGCTCGCGCAAGGCGCCGCGCAGCAGGCGGCGAGCTGGCCCTATGCCGACTTCGGCGCGCCGGGCGAGGTGGTCGAGCGGCGGGAGTTCCCCGCGCCGATCGACGCCACCGCCGTGCGCTTCGCCAACGGCGTCCGGCTCACCGTCAAGCGCACCAGTTTCGCGGACAACCAGGTGTTGGTCCGCGTCCAGTTCGGCGACGGCATTCTCGGCCTTCGCGCCGATCGTCCCAACCCGGCCTGGGCGCTCGCCGCCGGTTTCAGCAATGGCGGGCTCGGCCGCATCACCTACGAGGACATGCAGGCGGCGCTGAGCGACCGCGTCTATGGCGCGGCGCTCGGCATCGGCGAGGATTCCTTCACGCTCGACGGCCACACGCGGCCCGAAGACCTCGCCGTGCAGATGCAGGTGCTCGCCGCCTATGTGACCGATCCGGGCTGGCGGCCCACGGGGTGGAACCGGATGCGGGCTCTGTCCGGCTCGATCCAGGACCAGCTCGCGGCGACGCCGGGCGGCGTGTTCTCGCGCGAGGGCAACCGGCTACTCCACGGCGGCGACGCGCGCTTCGGCCTGCCCTCGCGCGACGAGATGGCGGCAAGCAGCATTGACGACGCGCGCGCCGTTCTTGGCGGCCCGCTCGCCCGCGCGCCGGTCCAGGTGATCATCGTCGGTGATATCGACGTGGAGCAGGCGATCCGCGAGACGGCGGCCACCTTCGGCGCGCTGCCGCCGCGCGAGGAGACGCCGCCCGCGCCGGCGCAGATCCGCTTTCCCGATGCCAATGCCGAGCCGGTGCGGCTCACCCATCGCGGCCGCGCCGACCAGGGGCTCGCCTTCATCGGCTGGCCGACGATCGGCTTCTACGACAACGTCCACGAAGCGCGCACGCTGAACCTCCTGGGGCGCGTCTTCCAGCTGCGGTTGATCCAGCGCATCCGCGAGGAGCAGGGGACGACCTACAGCCCGCAGGCCTTCCACAGCCCGTCCGACGCGATCCCCGGCTACGGCGTGTTCGGCGCGCAGATCGAGGCGCGGCCGGAGGCGCTTTCCGGATTCCTCGCCGATGCCCAGGCGATCGCCAACGATCTGGCCGCCCGCCCCGTCGACGACGACGAGATGGAACGCGCCCGGCGCCCGCTGATCGACTCGCTGGTGCGCCAGCGCGCCGGCAATGCCTGGTGGGTCCGGAGCCTGGACCGCATCCAGACCGATCCACGCGTCGCCGAGACGATCGTCAATTCACTCGACGATTATCGCTCGATCACGCCCGACGAGCTGCGCGCGGCCGCGCGGCGCTATCTGTCGGCGGACAAGGCGTGGAAGCTCGTCGTCGTGCCGGAATCGGCGCCCGAAGCGGCTTCCGCGCCTTGACCGGGCCGGCGCGACGGTCCTAGCGCTTGGACCCATGAGCGACTCCATTTCCGCCCGCCTCGCCGAACTCGGCATCGTCCTTCCCGAGCCCGCCGCGCCGGTCGCCGCCTATGTGCCCGCGCTGGAGGTCGGCGGCCTGCTCCACATTTCGGGCCAGCTGCCCTTTCGTCCAGACGGATCGCTGATCACCGGCCGGCTCGGCGAGGACGTCGATCTCGACCAGGGCCGCGAGGCGGCGGAGCGCTGCGGCGTCATGCTGATCGCGCAGATGAAGCAGGCGCTCGGCTCGCTCGACCGCGTGGCGCGGATCGTGCGGCTCGGCGCCTTCGTCTCGTCCGCGCCGCATTTCACCGACCAGCCCAAGATCGCCAACGGCGCTTCCGAGCTGATGGAGAAGGTGTTCGGCGACAAGGGCAAGCATGTGCGCAGCGCGGTGGGCGTGCCGGTGCTGCCGCTTGGCGCCGCGGTCGAAATCGATGCCATCGTCGCCGTCGCGGGCGGATAGGCTCGCCGCCCTCATCGCCAAACCGTTCGCGCATCGCGGCCTGCATCGCCGCGGCGGGATCCCCGAAAACACGCGCGCCGCCTTCGAGGCGGCGATCGCCGCCGGCAGCGGCATCGAGCTCGACGTCCAGCTCACCGGCGACGGCGAAGCCGCCGTCATCCACGATTACACGCTGGACCGGCTCGCCGGCCTGCCCGGCAAGGTCTGCGGCCTCGTGATGCGCGAACTTGAGCGCATCCACATTGCGCGGACGCGCGAGACGATCCCCTCGCTCGCCGAAGTGCTGGCGCTGATCGCGGGCCGGGCGCCGCTCCTGATCGAGGTGAAATCGCCCGGGCGGCGGGTCGCGCCGCTTTGCACGGCGGTGAAACGCGCGCTCGATCCCTATATCGGGCCCGTGGCGGTCATGTCGTTCAATCCGGAGATCGGGCGCTGGTTTCGCATCCACGCGCCGGAGGTGCTGCGCGGTCTCGTCGTGACCGAGGAGGGCATGAAGAACTGGCGCGGACGGATCGAGCGCCGCCTCTCGCTCGGCATCGCGCGGCCGGACTTCCTCGCCTATGACGTGCGCGACCTGCCGTCGCGCTTCGCCGGCCACCAGCGCGCGCGGGGGATGCCGGTGCTGATCTGGACGGTGCGGAGCGATCTCGACCGAGCGATCGCGGCCGAACATGCCGACCAGATCATCTACGAGGTGGCGGAATGAGCGGCGGCGAACCGGTCGTCGCCCGGCTCGGGGACGGCGTGGCCCAATTCGACGCTGCGGAATGGGACGCCTGCGCCGGCACCGGCAATCCCTTCCTCACCCATGCCTTCCTCGCCGCGCTGGAGGAGTCGGGGAGCGCCACCGCCGCGACCGGCTGGCAACCGCTCCCGGTCGCGATCGACGGGCCGGACGGCCGGCCCGAGGCGGTGATGCCCGCCTATGTGAAGAGCCACAGCCAGGGCGAATATGTGTTCGACCATGCCTGGGCCGACGCCTGGCAGCGCGCCGGCGGCGCCTATTATCCTAAGCTCCAGATCGCCGTGCCGTTCACGCCGGTGCCGGGGCGGCGGCTGCTCGCGCGCCACGCCGGCCTCGCCCCCGCGCTGATCGCCGCGGCGGAGCGGATCGTCGAGGCGAACGGCCTCTCCTCCGCCCACGCCACCTTCATCGCGCCGGAGGAGGTGCCGACGTTCGAGGCCGCCGGCTGGCTGATCCGCACCGACAGCCAGTTCCACTGGACGAACGAGGGCTATCGGAGCTTCGAGGACTTCCTCGCCGCGCTCTTCTCGCGCAAGCGCAAGGCGATCCGCAAGGAGCGCGCCGCCGTGCTGGAGGGCTTGACCGTCGCGCACGTGACCGGCGCCGACCTCAGCGAGGCGCACTGGGACGCCTTCTGGGAATTCTACCAGGACACCGGCGCGCGCAAATGGGGCCGGCCCTATCTCACCCGCTCCTTCTTCTCGCTGCTCGGCGAGCGGATGGCGGACCGCGTGCTGCTGATCCTCGCGCTGCGCGACGGCCGGCCGATCGCCGGCGCACTCAACCTGATCGGCGCCGACACGCTCTACGGGCGCTACTGGGGCTGCACCGAGCAGGTCCCCAACCTGCATTTCGAGCTGTGCTACTACCAGGCGATCGAGGCCGCGATCGCGCGGGGCCTCGCGCGGGTCGAGGCGGGCGCGCAGGGCGCGCACAAGCTCGCCCGCGGCTATCGCCCGGTGACGACCTATTCGGCGCACTATATCGCCCATCCCGCCTTCCGACGCGCCGTCGCCGACTATCTCGCCCGCGAGCGCGAGGCGGTCTCGCAGGAAGTCGAAATGCTCGACACGATGACGCCTTTCCGAAAGGATTGAAGCGCTTGCCCGACGCGGGCGAGGCCCTATGATCCCGCCCCACGCGACATCCGGACGGGGGACTAGAACCATGTACAGGGCGATGCTGGCCTTCGCGTTGATGCTGCTCTGGCCGGCGGCGCTGACCGCCGCGCCCGCGACCGGGCCGGACACGCGCTTCACCACCCGCGACCTGTTCGATCTCGAAGCCGGGGGCGATCCGCAGATCAGCCCCGACGGGCGCTGGATCGCCTATGTCCGCCATTCCGGCGACATCATGACCGACCGCTACCGGCCGACCATCTGGCTGGTCGATACGCGGACCGGGCGGCAGGTGCCGTTGGCGGCCGGACCCGGCACGGCGAGCCAGCCGCGCTGGTCCCCTAGCGGCGACCGCCTCGCCTATGTCGCCACCTCCGAGGGCGGGCAGCCGCAGCTCTACGTGCGCTGGATGGAGAGCGGCGAGACCGCGCGGATCACCGGCCTTCCCCAGGCGCCGAGCAGCATCGCCTGGTCTCCCGACGGGCGGCAGATCGCCTACACCATGTTCGTGCCGGACGATGCGCCCCGGCTCGGCACCCGCGCCGAACGGCCGGAAGGCGCGCGCTGGGCCGACGATCTCCAGGTCATCGACAGCGTCGTCTATCGCTTCGACGGCGCCGGCTACCTCAAGGCCGGCTACGAGCACATCTTCGTCGTCCCGGCGGACGGCGGTGCGCCGCGCCAGCTGAGCTTCGGGCCCTATAATGACGGCGGCCCGCTGTCGTGGACGCCGGACGGGCGCACGATCGTTTTCAGCGCGAACCACCATGAGAACTGGCAGCGCGATGCCGCCAACAGCGAGATCTACGCGCTCGACGTCGCGACCTCGCGGATCACGGCGCTCACCGACCGCAACGGGCCGGATGCGGAGCCGGCGGTTTCGCCCGACGGCCGGTTGATCGCCTATACGGGTTATGACGACCACGAGCGCTCTTACGAGAATGCCGTGCTCTACGTAATGAACGCGGACGGATCGAACGTCCGCGCGCTCACCGCCTCGCTCGACCGCAGCGTCGGCAGCCCCACCTGGTCGGCGGACGGCCGCGCGATCTACGTGCAGTATGACGATCGCGGCGTCACCAAGGTGGCGCGCGTCGGCCTCGACGGCTCGATACGCACCGTCGCACAGGGCCTCGCCGGCACCGAATTCGACCGGCCCTATACCGGCGGCAGCTACAGCGTCGCGCGCGACGGCACGATCGCGATCAGCGCCGGCGACGGTACGCATCCGCCCGATGTCGCCATCGTGCGCGGCGGTGAGGTGCGCAAGCTGACTTCGCTCAACGCGGGGCTGCTCGCCGCGCGTCGGCTCGGCGAGGTCCGCCACATCGAGGTTACGTCCTCGGCCGACCAGCGGCCGATCGACGCCTGGCTGACGCTCCCGCCCGACTACCAGCCGGGGCGGCGCTACCCGCTGATCTTGGAAATCCATGGCGGGCCATTCGCGGCCTATGGTCCCACCTTCTCGACCGACAACCAGCTCTACGCGGCGGCGGGCTATGTCGTGCTGTCGGCCAATCCGCGCGGCTCGACCTCCTATGGCGCCGAATTCGCCAACCTCATCCACCACGCCTATCCGGGCCAGGACTATGACGACCTGATGAGCGCGGTGGACGCGGCGATCGCCGCGGGTTTCGCCGATCCCGACCAGCTTTTCGTCACTGGCGGCTCGGGCGGCGGCGTGCTCACCGCCTGGATCGTCGGCAAGACCAACCGCTTCCGCGCCGCGGCGAGCCAGAAGCCGGTGATCGACTGGGCGAGCTTCGTGCTGACCGCCGACTTCACGCCCTTCTTCGCGCGCTACTGGTTCGGCAAGTATCCGTGGGAGGACCCGCAGGGCTACTGGTCGCGCTCGCCGCTGAGCCTCGCCGGCAATATCCAGACACCGACCCTGGTCGTCGTCGGCACCGAGGATCACCGCACGCCGCCCAGTGAGGCCGAGCAGCTCTACACCGCGCTGCAGCTGCGCGGCGTGCCGACGGCGCTGGTGCGCGTGCCGGGCGCGAGCCACGGCGGGCTTGCCGCGCGTCCCTCGCAGAGCGGTGCGAAGGCGAGCGCGATCCTCGCCTGGTTCGAGCGTTACAGGAATGCCGCCCGGAGCGCATCCGCGTCGGCGGCTTCGGCGGCGGAGCCGGCGCCGGCGATGGCGGACTAGGTCAGGCCGCCCGTCGGGCCGGCGCGATATCCGCGAGCCAGGCTCGCGCCTGACGCTGCGCCTCGGCGATCTCGCGCGCCGTCATCTCCTCGGCGATGTCGGCGCGGCACGCCTGCGCCTCCTCGTGGCCGTTGAGCGCCGCGAGGTTGAACCATTTGTGCGCCTCGACGAGGTCGATCGGCGTGCCGCCGAGCCCGGTCGAATAGGCGACGCCGAGGTCGAACAGGGCGCGCACGTCGCCCGCGGCGGCGTCGGCGATGCGGCTCTCGATCAGGAAAGCCGCGCTCTTCGAACTGTGAGCCATCCTGGGTTGCCCCCCAAAGCTTCCTGTCCGGAAGCTGTCTGCGCCGCGCGTGGTCAACAAATGGTTAACGGCGCGTTGAGCCTGTCATGCGCGGGTCACGGGCAGGTTGTCGATCAGGCGCGTTGCGCCGATCCGCGCAGCGGCGAGCAGGCGGGCCGGCCGGTCGACCACCTCGACCGGCGCCAGCGTCTCGGCGTCGTGCAGGGCGACATAGTCGATGGGATCGAAGCCCGCTGCCTCGAGCCGCGCGCGCGCGCGCGCCAGCGCCTCGCCGACGGGCGTTCCCGCCATGATCGCCTGCGCCGCCTCGCCGAGCGCGCGCGGCAGCGCGCGGGCCGCGCGGCGCTCCTCCTCGGTCAGGTAGGCGTTGCGGGAGGAAAGGGCGAGGCCGTCGGCGTCGCGCTGGGTCGGCACGCCGACGATCTCGATCGGAAAATCGAGGTCGCGCACCATCCGGCGGATCACGGCGAGCTGCTGATAGTCCTTCTCGCCGAACAGGGCGACGTCCGGCCCGACCTGGTTGAACAGCTTGGCGACGACCGTGGCGACGCCGTCGAAATGGCCGGGGCGCGCGGCGCCATCCAGCCCCTCGCTCACGCCGGCGACCGAGACCGTCGTCGAGAAGCCCTCCGGATAGACGGTCGCGACATCGGGCGCCCAAAGGATGGCGACGCCGGCCTCATCCAGCATCCGCGCGTCGGTCGCCTCGCGGCGCGGATAGGTGGCAAGATCCTCGTTCGGGCCGAACTGCTTGGGGTTCACGAAGATCGAGACGACGACATGGTCCGCGCGCAGCTTCGCCTCGGCGACCAGCGCCATGTGGCCGGCATGGAGCGCGCCCATCGTCGGCACGAAGGCGATCCTTTTGCCGCGTCCGCGCAGCTTCGCCACCGCGGCGCGCAGCGCCTGGATGTCACGGATGATTTGCACCGCCTGTCGGCCTCCGATAGAGGAAATGCGCGCGGTTCCTTGACCGGGGGCGCGCTCGAGATCAAGTCTTCCGGAGCAATGACGCCGATGGCCGGCAGCAGGCCGCACCTGATCGTTTTCGCCAATGAAAAGGGCGGAACGGGCAAATCTACCACCGCCGTTCACACCGCCGTCGCGCTCGCCGCCGAGGGCCGCCGCGTCGCCGCGCTGGACCTCGACACGCGACAGCGCACCTTCGGCCGCTACCTCGACAATCGCGTCGCGACGATGCAGCGCGCGGGGGTCGATCTGCCGACGCCGGTCTATGAGACTTTCGATCCGGCGAATTCCGAGCCGATCGACGCGGCGATCGACCGGATGGGCGCCGATGCGGACATCCTCGTCATCGACACGCCGGGCCGCGACGATCCACACGCCCGCGCCGCGATGGTGCGCGCCGACACGCTGGTGACGCCGATCAACGACAGCTTCGTCGATCTCGACCTGATCGGCGAGGTCGATGCCGAGACCTACAAGGTCCGCAAGCCCAGCTTCTACGCCGAGCTGGTGTGGAACAGCCGCACCCAGCGCGCCAAGGCGGAAGGCGCCAGCGTCGACTGGGTGGTGCTGCGCAACCGCACCCAGCATATCGAGGCGCGCAACATGCGCCGCGTCGGCGCGGCGCTGGCCGAGCTGTCGCGCCGGGTGGGCTTTCGCATCATCCCGGGGCTTGGCGAGCGCGTCATCTATCGCGAGCTGTTCCCCAAGGGGCTGACCCTGCTCGACCTGCACCAGATCGGCGCCGCGCAGGTCGGCCTCGGCCACATCGCGGCGCGGCAGGAGCTGCGCGAGATGATCGCGGCGCTGGCGCTGCCGGAGCCGGGGGCGCAGCCCGCGCGGCGGAGCGCCCTCGCCTGATGGCGAAGCTCCTCCTGTTCCTTGCCCTCGTGGCGGGGGCGGGCTTCTGGTGGATCGGCCGTGGCCAGCGCATGTCGCTGCGCGAGGCGCGCCGGCTGCTCGGGATCGACGAGGGCGCGGGCGAGGAAGAGATCCGCGCCGCGCATCGTCGGCTGATCCAGCGCGTTCATCCCGATGCCGGCGGCTCGGCGGAGCTCGCCACCAGGGTCAATGCCGCGCGCGATGTGTTGCTCGCGGAGCTTAGGAGAAACTGATGTCGCACGAGTTCCATCCCACCTCGCTTCGGGAATATGACATTCGAGGCGTCGTCGGCGCGACGTTGGGGCCGGACGACGCCCATGCGCTCGGGCGCAGCTTCGGCACGCTCGCGCGCCGCGCGGGCGGCAGCCGCATCGTCGTCGGCCGCGACGGCCGCGAAAGCTCGCCGCTGCTGGAGGCGGCGCTGGTACGGGGCCTCACCAAAAGCGGGATCGACGTCGTCAAGGTCGGCCTCGGCCCGACGCCGATGCTCTATTACACCGCGGCCGAGCTGGACGTGGCCGGCGGCGTGATGATCACCGGCAGCCACAACCCCGCCGACTATAACGGCTTCAAGATGACGCTGGGCGGCAACGCCTTCTTCGGCGCCGACATCCAGAAGATCGGCGCGATGGCTGCCGCCGGCGACTGGGAGGAAGGCGAGGGGAGCGTCAGCGAGGAAAGCGTCCTCGACGCCTATGTCGATCGCCTGCTCAAGGGCTTCGACGGCGCCGCCTTCCGCATCGGCTGGGACGCCGGCAACGGCGCGGCCGGCCCTGCGACCGAGCGCCTCACCGCGAAGCTGCCGGGCGAGCATCACCTGCTCTACACCGAGGTGGACGGCCGCTTCCCCAACCACCATCCGGACCCCACCGACGAGGCCAATCTCGCCGACCTCAAGCGGCTGGTGCGCGAGAAGAATCTCGACTTTGGCATCGCCTTCGACGGCGACGGCGACCGGATCGGCGCGGTGGACGGGCAGGGTCGCGTCGTCTGGGGCGACCAGCTCCTTTCGATCCTCGCCGAGCCGGTGCTGGAGGCCGAGCCGGGCGCCACCATCATCGCCGACGTGAAGGCGAGCCAGGCGCTGTTCGACCGCATCGCCGAGCTGGGCGGCAGGCCCTGCATGTGGAAGACCGGCCATAGCCTCATCAAGTCGAAGATGAAGGATACCGGCGCGCCGCTCGCCGGCGAGATGAGCGGCCACATCTTCTTCGCGCACGATTATTACGGCTTCGATGACGCGCTCTACGCCGCGGTGCGGCTGATTGGCGCGGTGACGAGGCTCGGCGGTTCGCTCGCCGCGCTCAAGGACCGGATGCCGGCGGTGGTGAACACGCCGGAAATGCGCTTCCAGGTCGATGAATCGCGCAAGTTCGCGGTGGTCGAGGAGGTGCTGGAGCGGCTCGCCGCCGCGGGCGCGAAGGTGGACCGCACCGATGGCGCGCGCGTCACCACCGAGGACGGTTGGTGGCTGCTGCGCGCCTCGAACACGCAGGACGTGCTCGTCGCCCGCGCCGAGGCGAAGGACGAGGCCGGCCTCGCCCGGCTCATCGCCCAGATCGATGCCCAGCTTGCCCTCTCGGGAGTGAAGCGCGGCCCGCAGGCGGGCCATTGATGCCCCGCGTCCATGCCGAGGCCCTGCTGTTCTGCGCGGCGTGGGCCTCGGTGGGGCTGGCCGGTGGCCTGCTTGGCGGGCCGTTCGTCGGCCTCGCGGTCGCTTTCGGCCTCCTGCTCGTGCTGATGCCGCTCAGCGCCTACGTGCTGACCGAAAAGGAGGATGAAAGGCTGGAGCGTCAGCTGCGCTGGGGCGTGCTGGTGCTCGCCGCGCTCGCGCTCGGCGTCTGGCTCACCGCCTGACGTCCTCTCGATCCTCCTCTCCCCAGTGGCGAGAGGACAGGAAGACCTAGCGGCGTGAGCCGCCTAGTCTTCCTCGTCCTCATAGCCGACCAGGTGCAGCTCGCGCGCCTTGATCTGGCGGGTCATGCACCAGTGCATCAGCGCATCCTCTCGGCCGTGGGTGATCCACACCTCGCGCGGCGCCAGCTCCTTGATCGTGCGCGTCAGCTCGTCCCAGTCGGCATGGTCGGAGACGATCAGCGGCAGCTCCACCAGCCGCTGGCGCGCGCGCTGGCGGATGCGCATCCAGCCCGAGGCCATGGCCGTCACCGGATCGGGCAGCCGCCGCGACCAGCGGTCGTTGAGCGCGCTCGGCGGGGCAAGCACGATGCGCCCCTTCAGCTCCTCCTTCGACGCGCCCGTCGCCAGCCGAAGCTCGCCGACGCCGACGCCAAGCTCGGCATAAAGGTCGCACAGGCGCTGGATCGCGCCGTGAATGTAGATCGGCGCCTCATGCCCCCGCCGGCGCAGCTCGACGATCAGCCGCTGCGCCTTGCCCAGCGCATAGGCGCCGACGAGGATGCAGCGGTCGGGATTGTCGTGCAGCCGCTGTAGCAGCCGGTCGATCTCGCCCTCGACGGGCGGGTGGCGAAAGACCGGCAGTCCGAAGGTCGCCTCGGTGACGAAGATGTCGCAGGGCACCGGCTCGAAGGGCGCGCAGGTCGGGTCGGCGCGGCGCTTGTAGTCGCCGGAGACGACGATCCGCTCCCCGGCATGTTCGAGCACGACCTGCGCCGAGCCGAGCACATGGCCGGCGGGGACGAAGGTCACGTCCACCTCGCCGAGCCGGAACGGTTCGCCATAGGGCACCGGCCGCCCCGGCTGCGGCCCGTAGCGGCAGTCCATGATCGCCAGCGTCCCGGCGGTCGCCCACACCGCCGCGTGGCCGCCGCGCGCATGATCGCCATGGCCGTGGGTGACGAGCGCCTTCGGCACCGGTCGCGACGGATCGATCCAGGCGTCGGCCGGCTTCACATAGATGCCCTCGGGACGGGGATCGATCCAGGCGCCGAGACGGGGCATGCTGCCTATATGGAGCCGATGCCGCGCGATACCGAGTCCCCCTTGCTCCCCCCCTCCCGCTTGCGGGCGGGGCCGGGGGCGGTGATGGAGCTTCCCCCGCCGCTCGCGGACTGGTTCGCGCGGCGCGGCTGGGCGCCGCGGCGGCACCAGCTCGAAATGCTGGCGGCGGCGCGCGCGGGGCGGAGCGCGCTGCTGATCGCCCCGACCGGCGCGGGCAAGACGATGGCGGGCTTCCTCCCCAGCCTCGTCGAGCTGATCGAGCGGCCGACGCAGGGGCTGCACACGCTCTACGTCTCGCCGCTCAAGGCGCTGGCGGTGGACGTGCAGCGCAACCTGCTCGATCCGATCCGCGAGATGGGCCTGCCGATCCGGGTGGAGACCCGCACCGGCGATACGCCCGCCGAGCGCAAGGCGCGCCAGCGCGCCCGCCCGCCGCAGATGCTGCTGACGACGCCGGAATCGCTCAGCCTGCTGATGAGCCACGAGGACAGCGCGCGGCTGTTGGAGGAGCTGAGCACCGTCGTCATCGACGAAATTCACGCCTTCGCCGCAACCAAGCGGGGCGACCTGCTGACCCTCGCGCTCGCGCGCCTGCAAGCGATTGCGCCGCGCCTGCGCCGTGTCGGCCTGTCCGCCACCGTCGCCGACCCGGAGGCCTATCGCGGCTGGCTCGCCCCGCATGGCGACGCGGAGCTGGTCGCCGGCGACAGCGGCGCGCCGCCGAAGATCCGCATCATGCTGCCGGAGGACGCGCGCGTCCCCTGGTCCGGCCATAGCGGCAAGTGGGCGGCGCGGCAGGTGATGCGCGAGATCGAGCGGCACCGCACCACGCTCGTCTTCTGCAACACGCGCGGGCTCGCCGAGCTGATCTTCCAGGAATTGTGGAGCGTGAACGACGCGAACCTGCCGCTCGGCATCCACCACGGCAGCCTTGCGGTCGAGGCGCGGCGCAAGGTGGAGGCGGCGATGGCGGCGGGCCGGCTGCGCGGGCTGGTGTGCACCGCCAGCCTCGATCTCGGCGTCGACTGGGGCGACGTCGATCTCGTCATTCAGATGGGCGCGCCCAAGGGCGCCTCGCGCCTCATCCAGCGCATCGGCCGCGCCAACCACCGGCTCGACGAGCCGTCCGAGGCGATCCTGGTCCCCGGCAACCGCTTCGAGTATCTGGAGGCGCGCGCCGCCTTCGACGCGATCGAGGCGGGCGAGCTGGACGCCGAGCCGTTCCGCCCCGGCGCGCTCGACGTGCTCGCGCAGCACGTCATGGCCTGTGCCTGCGCCGGGCCGTTCCGCGAGGAGGATCTGCTGGCTCAGGTGCGCGGCGCCGCGCCCTATGCCGGCCTTGCCGCCGAGACCTTCGCGCGCGTGCTCGCCTATATCGAAAGCGGCGGCTACGCGCTGCGCGCCTACGACCGGTTCAGGCGGCTGACGAAAGGGCCGGACGGCCTCTGGCGCGTCAGCCATCCCCGCTTCGTGCGCCAGTATCGGCAGAATGCCGGCGTCATCGTCGATGCGCCGGTGCTCGACGTGCGCTGCCGCAACGGGCGGAAGCTCGGCACCGTCGAGGATTATTTCGCCTCGACGCTCGGCATCGGCGACACCTTCTTCTTCGCCGGCCTAAGCCTCGAGGTCGTGCGGATGCAGGGCACGGAGATCACCGTCCGCGCGACCAGCCGGCCGGCGCGCATCCCCACCTATGTCGGCACCCGCCTTGCGATGACGACGCGGCTGGCCGATCGCGTCCGCAAATTTCTGGCGACGCCGTCCGAATGGGCGCGCTTTCCCGACGACGTGCGCGAATGGCTGGAGACGCAGGCCGAGCGCTCGGTGCTGCCCCAGCCCGACGAGCTGCTCGTCGAGACCTTTCCGCACGAGGGCCGCCACTACATGGTCGCCTACAGCTTCGAAGGCTGGAACGCGCACCAGTCGCTCGGCATGCTGATCACGCGACGGATGGAGACCGAGGGCCTGAAGCCGCTCGGCTTCGTCGCCAACGATTACGCCCTCGCCTGCTACGGCCTCGCGCCGATCGAAAACCCGTCGCGCCTGTTCAATCCCGACCTGCTTGAGCGCGAATTCGTCGAGTGGGTGCAGAATTCGCACCTGCTCAAGCGCGCCTTTCACGACGTCGCGGTGATCGGCGGGCTGGTTGAGCGCGCCCATCTCGGCCAGCGCAAGACGGCGCGGCAGGTCACCTTTTCGACCGACCTCATTTATGACGTGCTGCGCCGCTACGAGCCCGATCACCTGCTGCTGCGCGCGGCCTGGGACGACGCGCGCACGCGCCTTACCGACGTCGCGCGCCTCGCCTCGCTGCTCGAGCGCGCGCAGGCAACGATGCGCCACGTGGCGCTGGAGAGGATCACGCCGATGGCGGTGCCGGTCCTGATCATGATCGGGCGCGAGATGGTGGCCGCCGGCGCGGCGGAGGACGAATTGCTGATCGAGGCGGAAATGCTTGCCGCCGAAGCGATGCGCGTGGGATAGGCGAAGGTGGATGGACGTCAGCCTCGAAATCCACTGCGACCGGTGCGGCAGCGCGAACTACAGCATCACCGCCGGCGAAGGGGCGCGCCTCACCTGCAATGATTGCGGCCACGACCTCGGCAGCATCGCCGAGTTGCGCGACGCCGCCGAGACGCTGGCGCGCGACCAGTCGGCCGAGGCGCTGCGCCGCGGGCTCGACGCCTTCATCCGCCGCGGGGGCGATGCTTGACCCGCTCGCCCCGCGCCGGTTTGATCTCGGCCCACCAAAGGGGAGCCCCGCCATGCGCCTTCTCGGTCTCGCCTTGCTGCCGCTGCTGCTCGCCATTCCCGCCTCGGCGCAGCAGGCGGAGGACGTCACGCCGGCGGATCGCGCCTTCCACGAAAGCCTGATCGTGCTCGATACCCATCTCGACATTCCCGAGCGCTGGGACGACGGCAGTTGGGATTTCGGCGCGCGCCATCGCTGGGAGTGGGACCGCAGCCAGGTCGATCTGCCACGCATGGAGGAAGGCGGGCTCGATGGCGGCTTCTTCGCCATCTACACGCCCCAGGGCGCGCTGACGGACGAGGGCTATCGCGAGGCGCGCGACGCGGCGCTGGTGCGCGCGATGGCGATCCGGCGCGCCTTCGCCGAGAATCGCGACCGCATCGGCCTCGCCCTCACCCCGGACGACGCCCGCCGGCTGGTGCGCAAGGGCAGGCGCTTCGGCTTCATCAGCATCGAAAACAGCTGGCCGCTGGGCGAGGACCTGTCGCTGCTTGAGACCTTCCACAAGCTCGGGGTCCGGCTCGCCTCGCCCGTCCATTTCCGCAACAACCAGTTCGCCGACAGCGCGACGGACAGCCCGCGCTGGCATGGCCTCTCGCCCCTCGGGCGGCAGTGGGTCGCCGAGATGAACCGGCTCGGCATCCTGATCGACGTCAGCCACGCCTCCGACGACGTGTTCGACCAGGTGCTCGAACTCTCCCGCGTCCCGATCATCCTCTCCCATTCCAGTCCGCGCGCGATCTTCGACCATCCGCGCAACCTGGACGACGCGCGGATGCGCCGGCTCGCCGCCGCCGGAGGCGTGATGTTCATCAACAGCGTCTATCTCGCCCCCTTCGACCGCTCGCCGGAGCGCGCCGCGCTGGAAGAGCGGCACCGGAACTGGGCGACGCTGAGCGAGGCGGAGCGCCAGCAGCTGCTTGCCGACGAGGCGGCGCTCGACGCGCGGGTGCCGCGTATCGAGGCCGATTTCGATACCTTCATGCGCGCGATGCTGCATGCGATCGAGGTGATGGGCGCGGACCATGTCGGTATCGGCTGCGACTGGGACGGCGGCGGCGGCCTGGTCGGGATGCGCGACATCACCGCGCTGCCGCGCATCACCGCCGCGCTGCGCCGCGCCGGCGTCTCCGACGCCGACATCGCCAAGCTCATGGGCGGCAACCTGCTGCGCGTGCTGGCCGAGGCGCAGGCGGCCGCCGAGCGGCGCTGACTTCCCACGCGGGGGCAGGAGCGCTAGGCTCGCCGCCTTAGGGAGTGGCGTACCGGTATGGAGCAACTTGTCTCCCCGCCCGATCGCGCGGGCCCGGCCATCTTTCCGGGTGCGCCCAACGCCACCGCGGCGCAGGACCACGACTGGGCGTCGACGCCGCTCGGCCCGCCCGAGAGCTGGCCGCAATCGCTGAAGACCGCGGCCTCGATGGTGCTCGGCTCGACCGTGCCGATGTTCCTCGCCTGGGGTCCGGACCTGCTGATGGTCTTCAACGACGCCTATGCCGAGCTGCTGGGCGACCGCAATCCGGCGCTCGGCCGGCCGGCGCCCGAGGTCTGGGCGGACGTGTGGGACCGGATCAGGCCGAATGCCGCGCGCTCGCTCGCGGGCGAAACGCTCTATTTCGAATCGGAGCCGCGCCGGCGTGTCCAGCATGGCAAGGAAGAGCAGATCTGGCTCACCTACTGCTACAACCCCGTGCTCGGCGAGGAGGGTCAGGTCGTCGGCCTGTTCGGCACCGTGATCGCCGTCAATCGCGACGCCGATGCCGAGGACCGGATCCGGGAGAGCGAGGCGCGGTTCCGGCTGATCGCGGATTCGGCGCCGGTGCCGATCTGGGTGACCAAGCTCGATCGCAAGCGCAGCTTCGTCAACCGCGCCTATGTCGAGTTCCTCGGCATCACCTACGAGGAAGCGGTCGATTTCGACTGGCGCAGCATCATGCATCCCGACGATGCCGAGCGCGTCCGTGCCGAATCGATCGCCGGCGAGGCCTCGCTCGCGCCGTTCACGCTCGAAGGCCGGTTCCGCCGCTGCGACGGCGAATTTCGCTGGCTGCGCTCGATCTCGCAGCCGCGCTGGGGTCCGCACGGCGAGCATGTCGGCTTCATCGGCGTCGCCCACGACATCACCGAGTGGAAGCTCGGCAACGAGGCGCTGCGCCAGCTCAACAAGACGCTGGAGCGGCGGGTCTTCGAGCGCACCGCCGACCTCAGCCTCGCGCTCGAGCGGGTGCGCGCCGAGGTCGCGGAGCGCGAGCGCGCAGAGGAGGCGCTGCGCCAGGCGCAGAAGATGGAGGCGGTCGGGCGGCTGACCGGCGGCATCGCGCACGATTTCAACAACCTGCTCACGCCGGTGATCGGCGGGCTGGAGGTGATCGCCGGCGCGGTCAGGGAGCCGCGGCTCAAGCGCCTTGCAGACGCCGCGCTCGAATCTGGCCGGCGCGGCGCCAAGCTGGCGACCCAGCTGCTCGCCTTCTCGCGCATCCAGCGGCTCAACATCCTCCCGGTGCAGGTCGAGCGCGTGATCGCCAACCTCTCCGACATCCTCTCCCACACGATCGGCAGCGACGTGCGCATCGAAACGCGGATGAATGCCGGCGGCGCGCACGCGCTGTGCGACGAGAACCAGCTCGAGAACGCGATCCTCAACCTCGCGATCAACGCCCGCGACGCGATGCCGGACGGCGGCACGCTGACGATCGAGACCGCGCGCGAGCCCTATGCCAACGCGCCCGATCTCGCCGAGGGCGACTATGTGCGGATCAGCGTCAGCGATACCGGGCTCGGCATGTCCCCGGAGGTCATGGCGCGGGCGACCGAGCCTTTCTTCTCCACCAAGCCCTTCGGCAAGGGGACCGGGCTCGGCCTCGCCCAGGTCTATGGCATCGCGCGCCAGCCCGGCGGGACGGTGCGGATCGACAGCGAGGAGGGCAGGGGCACAACCGTGCACATCCTGCTCCCGGACGCCGCGCCGCCGGCGGCGGATTCCGGGGCGGCCGGCGAGGCGGACGTGTCCGCGCCCGAGCGCGCGCGGCCCGCCCGGATCATGGTCGTGGATGACGACGCCGACGTGCGCGCCTTCCTGGCGGATACGCTCGAAAGCTTCGGGCACGCGGTCGTCGCCTGCGACGGCGGCGCATCGGCGCTCGCCGCCTTCGATTCGGCGGCGCCCGACCTGGTGCTGATCGATTTCACCATGCCCGGGATGAACGGCGCGGACCTCGCGCGCGAGCTCAGGAAGCTGCGACCGGGCGTGCCGGTCGCCTTCGTCACGGGTTATGCGGAGACCGAACAGATCGAGACTGCGGTCGGCGGCGCGGCGCCGATCCTGCGCAAGCCCTTCGGCGTCGCCGATCTGGCGAAGCTCGTCCGCGTGCTCGTCGGCGCAGAGGCGTCCGACCGGACTTGAAGGCCCAAATCCCGTTCCTAGATCGGTTGCGCCGAAAGACCTTTCGTTTTCGGCTCGCTGGCAGGGCCCAAGCGGCCTGCCGAAACTGTTGCTCATGAGGAGGACATTGATGAGAGGCTTTGATCTTTCTCCCTATCGTCGCGCCGCCATCGGCTTCGATCGCCTGTTCGACTTTCTGGAGAATGCGAGCCGCTCGGAGCTGGACAATTTCCCGCCGTTCGACATCGAAAAGCTCGGCGAGGACAGCTACCGGATCACGCTCGCCGTCGCCGGCTTCAAGCCGGAGGAGCTCGAGGTCACGGCGCAGCAGAACATGCTCGTGATCTCCGGCCGGAAGGCGGAGAGCCGCGAGGGCCATTTCCTGCACGTCGGCATCGCCGCGCGCGCGTTCGAACGGCGCTTCGAGCTGGCCGATTTCGTCCGCGTGACCGGCGCGAACCTGTCCGACGGCCTGCTCTCGGTCGATCTCGTTCGCGAGCTTCCGGAGGCGATGAAGCCGCGCAAGATCGAGATCGTGACGCAGCGGCCGCAGCTCGCCGCGATCCGCAGCGGCGCGTCCGAGGAAAGGGCGGAGGAGGCCAAGGCCGCCTGAATCGACGCCGACGCCGCCCGGACGGCGGCGTCGGAGGCCTTGCCCGGCGATGAACGGGCGATTCAGGCTCGATCCATCGCCGGCAGGGCAGATGCCCGGCAGTCGGTATTGGCGTTCGTTAACCAGAAGATCGTAACAGGTTCGCAATGAGACTGTCGGACAAACTGCTCAATCCGTTCGCGCTCGTCGGCCAGGGCTTCGTCCTGGGCGGGGTGCTCTTCTTCGCGACGAGCCACGCCGACTGTGCGCTGACAAGACATTCTGGAGTTGGCGGGATTAGGCGGGATCGACCGGGATTTGGGCGGTTTTTGGCGGATTTCCGCGATTTCAGGCGGGACGACGCGGGAGCTTGCGGGGCGATGTCGTGTCAAAAAATCGGGTCGATCTAGACATCCCCTGACGAGAGCATCTGGAGTTAAGCCTAGTCGCGCGGCAGGCCTCTTAGAAGCTTATTAGTGGCGGAAATCCGCCATTTGACGGGTGCTCGAAGGTCGCCTGAACGGCCCTTGCCGCCACTTCAGCCGCAAGCGGAAGTGGGACCCTAGCGCCGACGCGCATCCAGCCGCGCCCTTGCGCGAATCCGACCGGAAAATCATGGATTTGTGCCTTGATCAGGCGGTCGGCTGCCGACTGTAGCCGGGCCGAAAGTGGGCCGAATTTTCACGACCGTCTTGTCGCATGACCGCTTCGGCGGTCATGCCGCGCGCCGCCGCTCCTGGGTAGTCCGTCTGCATGACGACCCGACTGACCTCGAAGGCTCTCGTCGCGATCGGCGCCGTAGCGAGCGCGGCTATTCTGGGCCTGCTCGCGGCCTTGGTGATCACCCAGCGCACGCTCGGTGAGGCGCGGACATGGAAGGGGAGCGTGATTACCGCGACGCGCGACGCCGTCGGCAATCCCCGCCTCAAGCGCGACGACGTGCCGGAGCAGATTGCCGCGCTCGGCAGGTCGTTCGCCGCCGTCCGGAACGGCCTCAACAACTGCAATGCGTCCGCGCGCGCTGGAAGAAGCCGGTGGCGACGTCCGGCCCCATGTTGACGGCGGTGTCGAACAGCTCGGCCGCGACCTCGGGCGCCAGCCCGGCGACCCGGTCGTAGCCCGGCTTCAGCCAGTAGAGCCGCCGGTAGATCGCCGCCGCCTCCTCGCGCGGCAGCTTGCGCATGTCGCCCGCATAGCCCTGCGAACGCGCCACCGCCTCGGTGATCCCCCAGCGCGTCGGCCCGCCGCGATCGGCCGGGTGGTTCACATAATCGCCTTCGCGCGCGATCACTTCCTCGATCATCTCGTCCAGGTTCATCCCAAGCTCCGGTTCATCTAATCTGGCATAATGAACCATATTGGTTCTCTCTAGGACAGACCCCGGGATTCGGCTGGACGGGAGCCGATCTCCGGCGGTGGTCGCGGAGCACCGGATTGCTACGCTTCGCCCGCAATGACGAGGTCGCGTGCCCGCCTCTCAATTCTCGGCATCGCCGCGCAGGCCGGTCCCGTCACCGCGGCCCTCTCGCCCGAAAGGGAAAGGGGAGCGCGCGCGATCGCGGGTGCCGTTCGAACTTGCGGGAGAGAGACTGGTCGGGGCGACTGGATTCGAACCAGCGACCTCCACACCCCCAGTGTGATGCGCTACCAGGCTGCGCTACGCCCCGACCAAGGCAGCGGCATTTAGGCGGGCCGCGCCGCCATGGCAAGCCGATCGGCGCGCCGGCGTGCCGCCCCTCGCGCGCCGGCCGCTGGGGGTAGGGATGCAACAGCGTTGCGGATCGGCAACAGCGGTGCCGACTCGCCGCCTTGGCAAGGCCGCGCGCCCATGTTAGGCGCCTGCGGCTTTAAGGGGCGCTGCAGCCGCGCCCGCTTACTTTCCAGGTTAGGATCCATGTTCGAATCTCCAGCCTTTGCCGCGACGACGGGCAGCGCCGCAGCCGGCGGCGCCACGGCGTTCCTGATCCAGATCTTTCCCTTCATCCTCGTCCTCGTCATCTTCTACCTGTTGATGATCCGGCCGCAGCAGCGCCAGATCAAGGCGCACCGCGCGATGATCGCCGCGGTAAAGCCGCGCGACACGGCGGTCACCAACGGGGGGCTGATCGGCAAGGTCACGAAGGTGGACGAGAAGGAGGTGGAGCTGGAAGTGGCGCAGGGGGTGCGCGTGCGGGTTCTCAAATCGATGCTGAGCGACGTCACGCCGCACGGCACCAAGCCCGCCAACGACTGATATGTCGCTGCTCGATTTCCCGCGCTGGAAGGTCGCGAGCATCTGGGCGGTGCTCGCCGTCGGCATCCTGCTGTCGGTGCCGAGCCTGCTGCCGCGCAATATCGCCCACCAGCTGCCGGCCTGGATGCAGAAGATCCACGTCAATCTCGGCCTCGACCTCGCCGGCGGCAGCCACCTGCTGCTCGAGGCGCAGACCGGCGACGTCGCGCGCCAGCGCGTCGAGATGATGGAGGACAATATCCGGCGGGCGATGCGCACCGCCTCGCCCCGGATCGAGATCGGCGACGTTTCGACCAGCAATGGCCAGCTTTCGTTCGTCGTGCGCGATCCGGCGCGGGTTTCCGACGCGGCGAACATCGCGCGCCGGGAGGCGCAGCCCTCCGTCTTCGGCGGCAATCGCGAGTGGGACGTCACCGTCAACGGCGACACGATCGTGATGCGCCCGACCCAGGCCGGGCTCGACGCGGCGATCAGCTCGGCGATGGACAGCGCCCGCGACGTCATCGACCGGCGCATCAACGCGCTCGGCACGCTCGAGCCGACCATCATCCGCCAGGGCGCGAACCGCATCCTCGTCCAGGTGCCCGGCCTTCAGGACCCGGAGCAGCTCAAGCAGCTGATTGGCCGCACCGCCCGGCTCGAGTTCAAGCTCGTCGACCTCACCGCGACGCCCGAGCAGCTCCAGGCCGGCCGCGCGCCGATCGGCAGCCAGATCCTGCCGATGGCCGACGGCGGCCGCATCGCGGTCAAGCGCCGCGCCATGATTACCGGCGACCAGATTTCCGACGCGCGCCAGGCCTTCGATCCCACCGACGGCCGGCCGACCGTGTCGATCACCTTCGACAGCGTCGGCGCGCGCCGCTTCGCCCGCGTAACGCAGGAGAACGTGAACAAGCCGTTCGCGATCATCCTCGACAATGTCGTGCTCTCCGCCCCGACCATCGAGGAGCCGATCCTGGGCGGGCAGGCGCAGATCCGCGGCACTTCTTTCACCGTGGAGACCGCGAACCAGCTCGCCATCTCGCTGCGTTCGGGCCGGCTGCCGGTCGAGCTCAACGTCATCGAGGAGCGCACCGTCGGCCCCGACCTCGGCGCGGACTCGATCCGGGCCGGCATCGTCGCCTGCATCGTCGCGACGATCGCCGTGCTGATCTTCATGTTCGTCAGCTACGGGCGGTTCGGACTCTACGCGGACTTCGCCGTCATCATCAATCTGTTCGTCATCGTCGGCGTGATGGCGCTGCTCAACGCCACGCTCACCCTGCCCGGCATCGCCGGCTTCGTGCTCACCGTCGGCACCGCCGTGGACGCCAACGTGCTGATCGACGAGCGCATCCGCGAGGAGCGACGACGCGGCAAGAGCGTGCTGATGGCCGTCGAGAATGGCTATCACGAGGCAAGCCGCACCATCTTCGAGGCGAACGTGGTCCACGCCATCGCGGGCGTCATCATGTTCGTGCTCGGCACCGGGCCGATCAAGGGCTTCGCCATCGTGCTGCTGATCGGCATCGCCACGTCGGTGTTCACCGCCGTCACCTTCACGCGAATGCTCGTCGCCGGCTGGATCCGCAGGAACCGGCCGACCGAGATCAACATTTGACGGGGGTGATTTGAAATGCGTCTGCTGAAGCTCGTCCCCGAAGACACCAATATCGGCTTCGTCCGGCTGCGCCACTGGGCGTTCGGGATCACGGCCTTGCTGACCCTGCTCGCCGTCGCGGCGGTCGGCTGGAGGGGGCTGAACCTCGGCGTCGACTTCGTCGGCGGCCTGATGATCGAGGCCCATTTCCAGGAGCCGCCGCATCTCGAGGAGCTGCGCGCCAACGTGGACCGGATCGGCGCGGGCCAGGGCGCGTTGCAGTCCTACGGCGATCCGCGCATCGTCGCGATCCGCCTGCCGCCGCCGGAAAGCGGGCCGGGCGCCGCGAGCCAGATCGTCGACCGGGTCAACAACGCGCTGCGCGCCGATTATCCCGGCATGCGGATCGCGCGTTACGACACCGTGTCCGGCAAGGTCTCCGGCGAGCTGATCCAGAAGGGCCTGCTCGCCGTGTTTCTCGCCATCCTCGGCATCGCCGTCTTCTCGTGGATCCGCTACGAGTGGCAGTTCGGCGTCTCGACCTTCGTCGCGGTGCTGCACGACGTGCTGATGACGATGGGCTTCTTCGCCATCACCCGGTTCGAGTTCGACCTTTCGACCGTCGCGGCGGTGCTGACGATCGTCGGCTATTCGATCAACGACAAGATCGTCGTCGACGACCGCATCCGCGAGAACATGCGCAAGTACCGCAAGATGGAGATGGGTCCGCTGATCGACCTTTCCGTCAACGAGGTGCTGCCGCGCACGGTGATGACCTCGATCACGGTGCTGCTGGCGCTGGGCGCGCTGCTGATCTTCGGCGGTCACGTGCTGCGCGGCTTCACCGCGGCGATGATGCTGGGCATCATCGTCGGCACCTACTCGTCGATCTACGTTTCGGCCTCGATGCTGATCACGCTGGGGCTGGCGCCGCACCCGCCGAGCATCCAGACCGGCCCCGTGGCGCGCGAACGGCGCGAGGGACGCAACGAGACCGATGACGGGGCTCGGGTTTGATCGCGTCCCCCGCGCCAGCGGGCCGATCGTGGAGGGCCTCTCCGCGGACGGCTTCAGGATCGACGGCAGGCTCTTTCGCGCCGCGCTGCTGACGCCCGAGGCGGCGCTCGAATGGGCGCCGCCGCCGCTGGACGCGCTCGGGCCCGGGCACCTTGCGCCGCTGCTGGGCCTTTCGCCCGCCATCGAGTTCCTGCTGCTCGGCACCGGCGAGCGCATGGCCTTCGTGCCGCGCGCGCTCGCGCAGGCGCTGGCCGGGCGCGACATCGCCATCGAGGCGATGGACAGCCGCGCGGCGGCGCGAACCTGGGGAATGCTGCGCGCCGAGGGGCGCTGGATCGGCGCGGCGCTGATGCCGTTCTAGACCGGCGCGCGGACAAGCGCCGCGAGATGCGCCTCCAGCGCCTCGGCGTTGGCCGCCCAGCTGAACCGCTCCGCCGCCGCGCGCACCTCGGCCGGCGCCGGATAATCCCGCAGCACGTCGACGATGCCCGCCACCACCGCCTCCGGCGTGCGGGCGACGAGGCGGCCGGCGGCGGGCCGGTCGATCGCCTCGCGCGCGCCGCCAACGTCGCAGGTGACGACCGGCGTGCCGCAGGCCATCGCCTCGACCCAGGCGTTGGCGAGCCCTTCGGACATCGTCGGCAGCACCATGACGTGCGCCCCGGCGAGCAGCGCGGGCAGCTCCTCGTGCGGACGGCTGCCGAGGAAGCGGACGCGGCTCTCCAGCCCCAGCCGGCGCGCCAGCGCTTCGAGCCGGGGCCGCGCCGGCCCCTCGCCGACCAGCGTCAACGTGGCCTCGGCAAAGGGCAACCGCGCCAGCGCCTCGATCGCGATGCCCTGCCCCTTGCGCTCGATCAGCGCGCCGACCGAGATCAGCCGCGGCGCGTCACCGGGCGGCGGGCGTTCGGCGGCACGAAAGACGTCGAGGTCGATGCCCGTATAGTGGACGCGAATCTTCTCCGCCGGCAGGCCGAGCGCGACCATGTCGCGCTTCAGCGCCTCGCTCACCGCGAGGAGGCCGCCGGCTCGCCGGCCGGCCTCGACGACCTGTCCGGCGATGCCGGGCGCACGCCCCCAGAGGTGAATGTCGCTGCCGCGCGCCTTGATCGAGAAGGGGACGCCGAGCGCCTCGGCAAGGCGCATCGCCGCCGGCCCGTCCGGCCAGAAGAATTCCGCGTCGATCACGTCGAAGGGAAAGCGCGCGCGGATGTCGCCGAGGACGGGGAGCAGCACCGCCGCCATGTCGCGCGCCGCGCGGCGCTGGCCCAGGCGCGGCCAGACCCGGAAGCGCGGGCGGTGGACTTTAAGGCCATGCCACTCCTCCTCCGCCGGCAGCGCGGCGAGCGGCGCATAATGCGGATGGCGGGAGAGCGGCCAAAGCGGCAGCCCGACCGGCGCGACGACCTCCAGCTCGACGCCGGGCCGCGCGGCGAGCGCCAGCGTCTGGCGCGCGACGAAGCCGCCGAGCACCGGGCGATGCGCGTTCGGGAACAGCGTCGAGAGGGTCAGCACGCGAAGCATCGCGCGCGCCCTACCACGCCCGCCCTAGCGCGGCGTTAAAAGGCGGCAGGGGCAGGCGGCGCAGGAGGAACGCGAACGCCCTCGCTACACGTCCAGATTGGCGACGTTGAGCGCATTCTCCTGGATGAAGTCGCGGCGGGGCTCGACGACATCGCCCATCAGGCGGGTGAAGATCTCGTCGGCGACGTCGGCCTGCTCGATCTCGACGCGCAGCATGGCGCGATTCGCCGGATCGAGCGTCGTTTCCCAGAGCTGCTCGGCGTTCATCTCGCCGAGACCCTTGTAGCGCTGGATGGCGAGGCCCTTGCGCCCCGCGGCGAGGACCGCGTCGAGCAGCTGCGTCGGGCGCGTCACCAGCGCGCCGCGCGGATCGGGGGTCTGCGTCTTGACCAGCCCGCCCTCGTTCTCCTCGACCTCCTCCGCCGCCTCGGTCTGCATCGAGGAGGACTTGAGCGAGACGAGCCGCGACGCGCCGGCATAGGTCGGCGCCTCGGGCGCGATCAGGCCGTGGAGCTTGCGCGCCTCGGCGGAGACCAGGAATTTGTGATCGATGACGTGATGGTCGGTGACACCGCGCCAGCGCCGGCGCAGGACATAGTCCCCGTCGACGCCGATCTCGGCGCTCCACTGCCCTTCCTCGTCAACGACGTTCAGCCAGTCCTGGGTGAGCGCGAGCGCGTCGGCGCGGCCCGAAGCGACGATGGCGGGATCGAGCGCGCCGGTCAGCGCCAGCCCCTCGATGATCGCCGGATCGTAGCGGCGCGGCACATAGGTCATCAGCGAGCGCACCCGGCGGGCATGTTCGGCGAGCGCGCGCAGATCGTCGCCCGCGCGCGGCCCCTGCGACGTTTCCAGCACGCTCGCGGCCACGCCGGCGTCGATCAGATAGTCGTCCAGCGCCGCATCGTCCTTGAGATAGACCTCCGAGCGGCCCCTGGTGACCTTGTAGAGCGGCGGCTGCGCGATGAAGAGGTGCCCGCGCTCGATGATCTCCGGCATCTGCCGGTAGAAGAAGGTGAGCAGCAGCGTGCGGATATGGGCGCCGTCCACGTCGGCGTCCGTCATGATGATGATCTTGTGGTAGCGCAGCTTCTCGATGTTGAAGTCGTCGCGGCCGATGCCGGTGCCGAGCGCTTGGATCAGCGTGCCGACCTCCTTCGACGAGAGCATCCGGTCGAACCGCGCGCGCTCGACGTTCAGGATCTTGCCCTTCAGGGGCAGGATCGCCTGATAGTGCCGGTCGCGCCCCTGCTTGGCCGAGCCGCCGGCGCTGTCGCCCTCGACCAGGAACAGCTCGGACTTGGCCGGATCGCGCTCCTGGCAGTCGGCGAGCTTGCCCGGCAGCGAGGCCACCCCCATCACGCTCTTGCGGCTCGCCTCGCGCGCCTTGCGGGCCGCCTCGCGCGCCGCCGCCGCGTCAATAACCTTCTGGATGACGGTGCGCGCGTGGGACGGATTTTCCTCGAGCCATTCCGAGAGCTTGTCCGCCATCAGGCTCTCGAGCGGCTGGCGGACCTCGGAGCTGACCAGCTTGTCCTTGGTCTGGCTGGAGAATTTCGGGTCCGGCAGCTTCACCGAGACGATCGCGGTGAGCCCCTCGCGCATATCCTCGCCGGTCAGGCTCACCTTCTCGCGCTTCATCATGCCGGACTTGTCGGCATAGGCGTTGATCGTGCGCGTGAGCGCGGCGCGGAAGGCGGCGAGATGGGTGCCGCCGTCGCGCTGCGGGATGTTGTTCGTGAAGCAGAGCACCTGCTCGTAATAGGAATCGTTCCACTCCAGCGCGACGTCGATGCCGATGTCGTCGCGCTGGCCGTTCACCGAGATCGGCTCCGGAATCAGCGGCGTCTTGGTGCGATCGAGATATTTGACGAAGGCCGCGATGCCGCCCTCGTAATAAAGCTCGTGGCGCACCTGCTCCTCGTGCCGCGCGTCGGTGAGGATCAGCCGGACGCCCGAGTTAAGGAAGGCGAGCTCGCGATAGCGATGCTCAAGCTTCTCGAAATCGAACTCGGTGACGTTCTTGAACGTGTCGGTGGAAGGCAGGAAGGTGACGCGCGTGCCGGTCCGGTCCGCCGGCGCCTCGCCGACCACCTTCAGCGGCGCGACGGCGTCGCCATGCTCGAAGCGCATCCAGTGCTCCTGCCCGTCGCGCCAGATGGTCAGCTCGAGCCATTCGGAGAGCGCGTTGACGACGCTGACGCCGACGCCGTGGAGGCCGCCCGAGACCTTGTAGGCATTGTCGTCGCTGGTGTTCTCGAACTTCCCGCCGGCGTGAAGCTGGGTCATGATGACCTCGGCCGCCGAAACGCCCTCCTCCGGGTGGATTCCGGTGGGAATGCCGCGGCCATTGTCCTCGACGGAGACCGAGCCGTCGGGATTGAGCGTGATCTCGATCCGGTCGCAATAACCGGCGAGCGCCTCGTCGATCGCGTTGTCCGAAACCTCGAACACCATATGGTGGAGGCCGGAGCCGTCGTCGGTGTCGCCGATATACATGCCCGGCCGCTTGCGGACCGCGTCGAGCCCCTTCAGCACCTTGATGGATTCGGCGCCGTAGCTGTTTTCGTTCTGCGTGGAAGTCATGCCGATCATATAGGGAATCGGGCCCCGATTCCCAAGAAAAAATGCCCGATCGGGCCGTGCTTGCACGGCTTGCCGGCCAGCCGTTCGGCGGCCAGGATCGCGTCGTATCGCGCACTCGGCCTTCAGAACGCCGGGCGGGCGGGCCGCGACGGCAATTCCCGAGGAAAAGCGCCGCCGGGTGCACGGCCCGAGGCGATCCCGGTCGATCATTAACCGTAGCTAAAGGGCGCATTCAGGCTGCGCTCAATGCGGCCATGGCAAAGGATGCAACGGGCCCGGCGGTGAAGCGTTCTTGTCACCGCAGGGCTCGAGTTTTCCCTGGTTCCCTCGTGTCGCGTATCGAGGGTGGGGCCGGCATCCACCCGGTGCCGGCCCCCTGTTTCGTACGGGGGAATCACTCCGCCGAAAGAGATGCG